>Ga0247610_10004499_pt1 | contig 14932 bp, 7 predicted proteins | sample 174DNAGHGhighgp2_FD_193483 | JGI IMG/M metagenome (GOLD analysis project Ga0247610, IMG submission 193483) | Sheep rumen microbial communities from Palmerston North, Manawatu-Wanganui, New Zealand - 1742 DNA GHGhigh gp2 | ecosystem: Host-associated > Mammals > Digestive system > Stomach > Rumen ... | reverse complement strand
GGCACTGCATGAGCAATGCTGCTTTTCCGCCTTTCAGCTCGTAGGCTGTAGGCTCGGTTTCGTGATAGAACGCTGCTGCCTGTTGGTTGGCAATGTTGTATAGGTAGTGCTGCTGGTAGCTTGGTGTGGGAATGCGTGCTGCCTCGTGCTGTATGGTAAAGGGCGCGTTGCACGTAGTTCCGGACTTCAAGAGGTGGGTAACCATAGTACGGCGCATTTCTGCAAGACGGCTGTTAGGAATAAAGTAAGGGAAATCAGCGGCAATGTTGAACGCTGTGCAGGTAAAGGGCGTACCGCCCAGTTTACTCAACTCACGAATGATATTCTCGCGCTGCGATGTCCGGGCTAACTGGTGAGACAGGTGGAACGTAAAGCTGCCGTTCAGCGTGTTGGTAGTGTCTGTGACGCGTAGGGTAAACCCTTCTTCAGTACCATCGTCGCGTAAGACATCAAAATGCAGCATGATGGGAATTTTCCGTTCACTGCTTGGCCGTGACAATTGGCGCTCAAATTCTGTGTCGTTATTACGGTAAAGAGACATGCCAGGCCGTAAATCATCTGGCATTTGTTGCGGAAAAAGACGGTTGCCTTCAGCTCGGTTGACCCTAAACCCTTTAAGCGTGCGTACATGATTATTTAAATATAGGTAGCAAAGACCGTCGCCGTTGGCAAAGCGTGCTGTACCGGCCACCGTGAAATACTTGCCGCGGAGTTCCTTGACCGTACCAACAAACTCACCCATGGCTTTGGGGGTGTCAGGCGAGTAAATGTCTGGTTGACGGCCGTGCAGGAAATAAGTGGTGAACCCACGGTTAAATGTTTTCTTCAGGTTGGGCCTGAATGAGTAGGTGCAATGCCCAAGTGAAGCCCGTTGGTACTTGTCCGGATGTCGGCCGATAAGCTCATTGAGCTTGTCGCTGTAAGCTGCGGTCACATTCTTGACATAAGTAATATCCTTCAGACGTCCTTCTATCTTAAACGACGTGGCACCGGCAGCAGCTAATTCTTCAAGGTGTTCGCTGAGGTTCAGGTCTTTCAGCGACAGCAGGTGCCGGTTGTGTTCAATGATGTTCCCGTTGTCATCTGTCAGGTCGAACTCCATGCGGCAGACTTGAGCGCAGGCTCCTCGGTTGGCGGAACGTGCAAAACAATGCTGTGAGGCGTAACACTGTCCTGAATAGCTGACGCACAAGGCACCATGTACAAACACCTCAAGGGGCATGTCGGGAACCTGGCGGTGAATGTCGGCAATTTCAGAGACCGACAGTTCACGGGCCAGAACAACCCGCTGAAAGCCTAACTCTTGTAGCCAGTGCACTTTGTTGGCCGTACGGTTGTCGGTTTGTGTGGAGGCATGCAGCGCTATGGGGGGCAGCTTCATGCGCAACAGTCCCATGTCCTGAACCAGGATGGCATCAATGCCCGCTTGGTAGAGTTGCCATAGCAGCTCTTCAGTGTCAGAGAGCTCATCGTCATAGATAATGGTGTTGACAGTAGCATAGACCCTTGCGCGATACTGATGAGCATAATCGCACAGTTGGCGAATGTCCTCAATGGGGTTACCTGCAGCGACACGTGCTCCAAAGCGTTCGGGGCCGATATATACGGCATCGGCACCGTGGTCAATGGCTGCGATGCCACATTCTAAATTCTTTGCAGGTGCAAGGAGCTCGAGTTTCTGCATGTATTATTCTATTTTGTTAATGTCGTAGGGAGTTTCCTGATAGACGTAATAGTTAATCCAGTTGCTATAGAACAAGTTTGCATGTGCCCGCCAGCTCACCATGGGCATTTGTGAGGGGTCGTCATGAAAATAGTAATTCTTGGGCAGACGAACATCGTCGCGGATGTCCTTGTCGCGGCGATACTCCTTGTCAAGCGTGTCAGGTGAGTATTCCATGTGGCCGGTAATAAAGAACTCACGGCCGCCACGGGCCATGACAATGCAGACGCCACTTTCCTCGGAGTCGGCAATCAGCGTCAGGTCGCGACAGGAAAGAATGTCCTCCCTGTGTATTTCCGTATGCCGGCTATGAGGCATGTTGAAGACATCATCGAAGCCTCGGAAAATGGGGAGTTGGGGAAGCAATGGCCGCTGAGGGAAAATGCCGAACATTTTTTGGGGAAGGGCATACTTCGGTATGTCGTAATAATAGTATAGTCCGGCCTGTGCTGCCCAGCAAATGTACAAGGTGCTTGTTACATGGGTACGAGCCCATGAAAAGATGGTCTTCATCTCGTCCCAGTATTTTACTTCCTCATAGTTGAGCGTCTCAACGGGAGCTCCGGTAATAATCATACCGTCGAACTTCTCATTCTTGATTTGTTCAAAGTCGCGGTAGAACATCATCATGTGTTCGATAGGCGTGTTTTTGGGAGTGTGGCTCTTTAGTTTCATAAAGCTGACCTCTATCTGCAGAGGGGTATTCGACAGCAGACGTATAAGATCGGTTTCGGTCGTTATCTTGAGTGGCATGAGGTTCAGAATAACGATTCTCAGCGGACGGATATCCTGCATGTGTGCACGGGAATAGTCCATCACGAAGATGTTTTCCTGCTTCAACAGTTCTATGGCAGGTAGTTTGTCGGGTAGTCTTAAAGGCATTTTATTTGATGATAAAAATTATTCAACTCTGATGATACATACTGACACATTATCGTAACCACCGGCATCGATGGCTGCCTGACACATATTGCTGGCATTGCCGCCAGTGGAGGCTATATATTCTATTTTCTCGTCTGCAATCATATCGTTCAAGCCGTCAGAACATAGCATATAGACATCGCCGGGGCAGACGTCAGCGGTAAACTCAAACATGTCGATAAACGAGTGGTGGCATCCGCCACCAATGCAATTTGTAATAATGTTGGAATGTTTCTTGGTGCCCGTCATGTTGTTCAATGAGTGGTCTGTAGAAAGCTGTGTCAGCTTTCCGTCGCGGTAGCGGTATAGTCGGCTGTCGCCGCAGTTAAGCCAAAAGAAACGGTGCTCATAATAGATAATGGCAATGAGCGTGGTACCCATTTCGCTGACTGTCGGGTCACTCAGCCCTCTGGAGTCAATGATATGATTAATGGATTGCAGCCATTCATTCATCATGTCATTCAACGCGCCTGGTGACAGACCTGTGGGTAAATCGTTGATAAAGAAGTGAAGGTTGGAAAGAGTCTCCTGACTGGCAACTTCTCCGGCATTGTGCCCGCCCATTCCGTCTGCTAATGCAATGACAAAACGATTGAGAGAACCGGGATAGACTTCAGTCTCGTAGAAATCATTTCGAATGAATTGATCCCATACCAGTATCATATCTTCATTATTGCTTCTGATACATCCTACGTGGCTGCAAGCAGTAATGTTAAACTTTTCCATTTGACAGATAATCTTTCTGAATTAATTACTTTTTTATATTTCGTTCACTCCACGGTTACCTGCATATTGACGTTAGCAATGGTAATAATGTCTCCATTCTTGAGCGTCATGGGAACATCAGGCTGTAGAGAATGATTGTTGAGTTTTGTTCCGTTAGATGAGTGCTTGTCAATAATGTTCCACCCTGTATCATTGCTATATACTAATTGTGCATGGATGCCTGATACAAACATGTTTTGTTCAAAATAGTGGCTGTATGGTCCCTGGCGTCGGCCGATGATGGCGCCCGGTTGTCCTATGATGCGAATGTCAAGGTTTGCATTGTACAGAGTCAGTACGGGGATGTTGTTAGGTATGGAAACTGTAATGGGGGGATGGGAATGGGTGTTAGTCATGAGACCGCCACAATAGATGCAGCGGCGACCCTTTCCGACCCTTCCGCAACTGCTACAGTAAAGCAGTGGCTGTCCGCATTGGTCGCAGAAGTGGGAGTCATCTTCAATTTCTTCCTTACAGGTGGGACATATAATCATATTTCGTCAGTCTTTATATCATCAGGTTCTATTAACTGATAGGTTTCTGCCGTGACTTCCGAAGAAGGCATGGCAGATACGCGCATTGAAAGTTGTTGGATGGTTGCATCCAACAAGTTACGCATTTCACGGGCGTTACCAAATGTGCCGTCTTTGCTGGCCACCTTACGGCAGATGAGGCCCAACAGCTTGAACTCGGCATCAGGCGATAAGGTGTATTGCTCTTTTGCTGCCATTTTCTTGAATATAGCCAGCAGCTCGTCTTCGTTGTAGTCGTCAATGTGCAGCTTATGGGTGAAGCGACTGGCAAGTCCCGCGTTAGCAGCAAGAAAATCATCCATCTTGTCTTTATAGCCGGCTGCTATGACCACAAACTTTCCACGGTCGTCTTCCATGCGCTTCATCAGTGTGTCAATGGCTTCCTTTCCATATTGGTCACCGGCAGTACATAGTGTGTAGGCTTCGTCAATAAAGAGTATGCCACCCATGGCTTTGTCGCACATGTTATTGACAATCTTCGGTGTCTCGCCCATGTATTTCCCGACCAGTGTCGCACGGCTGGCCTCTATAACTCTTGACGTGGGAAGAATCTCCATGCTTTGCAAAACCTCTCCCATCTTGCGTGCTACGGAAGTTTTTCCTGTACCGGGGTTGCCGGTCAGAATGAAGTTCATGGACAATTGCTGAACTCTTCCTGCACCGATGGCGGCACGCTGTTTCATAAACATACTTTGTACTGCCAGTCGGCGAATCATGTTCTTGATGGTGCGCATACCGACAAAATCATCCAGCTCGTTGAGCACCTCATCTAAAGGACGTGCCGGTTCACTTTGTGACATGGGCAGATCAGTGGTGGTGATGCGATACATGTCAGCTTCGTTGAACTGAGCATGGCTAATTTCTCCAATGAGGCGTTGGCTTTGCTTTTCTATCGTCTCGTCAAATATGCGGCGGGCCTCACGGGCGTTCCCGAAATTCTTGTCCCGTCGCAGATATAATTGCTCAAATTGCCGGTGTATGGCAGTTTGTGTCTCTTGGTCAACGGTGAAACTCTTTTCTTTAGCCAGATTCAAAAAGATTTCAGTCAGTTCGTCTGGTGTGTAGTCTTCAAAATGAATGGTTTGGGTGAAACGACTCTTCAGACCAGGGTTTGAGTCGATGAAGTCGTGCATCTGGTCAGTATAACCAGCTACAATACAAATGAATTTTCCCCGGTCGTCTTCAAGTCGTTTCAGCAGCGTGTCGATAGCTTCGCTTCCGAATGTGTCGTTGTCGTTTGACTTCAATGTATATGCTTCGTCGATGAACAAAACTCCACCGATAGCTGTGTCAATGAGTTGGTTTGTTTTAATGGCGGTCTGTCCGCTATAACCCGCTACCAGTTTGCTTCGGTCGGCTTCAACTAACTGACCTCGTGACACAATGCCAAGGGTGCGGAACACGTCTGCCATGATTCTGGCAACGGTCGTCTTACCTGTGCCTGGGTTCCCTGTAAATACGTAGTGCTTGCCCAGAAAGGTGTGTTGTTCTCCGCGTTTTATCTGCAGGTTCAGAAACGCAGCAAGATTAGAGATTTCCTTCTTTACCGCAGTCAAACCGACAAGTCCGTCAAGTTTCGTCAGGCATTGGGAGTAGTCAACGGCTTTGGGAGTTTCGTATGGTATGTCATCCACTGTAATGGTCATCAGTTCTTCGTTTGTCGTGGAAGAAATGTTTACCTTTTGCAGGCGCTCTGCCTGTTTGCTGCATATCTTGTCAAAGAGCTGGCGCATTGTTCGTCCATTAGCAAAATCCTTGTCACGAGATTGGTAGATTTCGGCAATCATTTTCCGCGTCAATTCTTCTGCCTGGTGGTCGAAGACGTAGTTTTTTTCCTGAGCAAACAGCTTCATAATCTGCAGTAGTTGCTCAGGTGTATAGTCATCAATATTCAGGAAATAGTTGAAACGGCTTCTGAAACCAGGATTGATTCTGAACAGATTATCCATTTCTGTGCGATATCCGGCAGCTATGACGACGAACTTTCCCCGGTCGTCTTCCATGCGTTTCATCAGTTTTTCCAATGCTTGTGTACTTAAGTTGTCACGGTCACCCGCTTGGCTTACAGGAGCTAAGGTATATGCCTCGTCAACAAACAGGATGCCTCCGAGTGCTTTGTCACATAAGCGGTCAACCACTTTTGGCGTTTCTCCCTGGTATTGGCTGACCATTTGCGAGCGGTCAACTTCCACGACATGGCCGCTGTCTAAATAGCCAATGGCAGCAAGTATCTCTCCTAATTTTCTGGCAATGGTCGTCTTACCCGTACCAGGGTTACCGGTCAGGATGATGTGCATGCCTGTTTTTTCCTGATTGCCCAAGCCGCGTTCTGCTCTCTGTATGTTGTTTTGAATGGTATATGCCATTTCGCGGACAGCCTTCTTGACAGAGTCCATTCCAATGTATTTGTCAAGGTCACTGAGTATTTCATCTAATGAACGTTCTGCCGGTACATAGCCTTTGATGTCTTCTTCCTCAACTGTAGTAGCAGACGCGCCGCGGCTGATGAATGAGGTGAAGATATTTTCGGCAGTCTTGCTGGCCACATGTGCAAAACCGAAAGTGTCATCCTTGGTCTTTATTTGATATTTGAAGTAGCGCAGCAGTTTTTCGTCGGCAGCAGGAGCATATTCGCTGATTCCATATTTTGTACGAAGTACAGCCCTGCAAATCTGACATAGCTCTGCGGGGCCGGGAGTGGGCAGACGGAAAGTGTATTTAAATCTGTTTGCAACGGCTGGGTTGCTTGCCAAGAAATCTTCAAGTCCCTTTGGTAGTCCTGCAATGACAACGATGGGGTCATCTTCCCAATGATCCATCTCTACGAACAGTTTGTCAAGTGGGTTTACCTGATTGGAGTATTTGTCGGGCAGTAGTTTTTGTACGTTGTCGAAAAACAATATGCCGTTGCGCGCTTTCTTGATATTATCGTCCCAGTGGTCAACAAAGCGCGAATAGTCAACGGCATCAACCATTGTCAGCTTCGGTTTTTCAATAATTTTGTGCTGGTAGAAATAGTCTCTGAGGATTTCAGCCAGTGCCGTCTTTCCCGTTCCGGTTTCTCCAATAATGATGGCATTGACACTCAGGCGTACCGAAGTAATGTCCCTTCTTGAGTGAAGAAAGGTGTAGGTGTCAACAATAATTTTGAGCTGTGCCTTAACATCCTCCAGACCGACCAGTTTGTCCAGTACGTTAGCTTCTACAAGTGGTTTTCCACACCATTTGCAGAACTTGGCTATCGACCTGTTGGACTTATGACAATGCTCGCAGTTCATTATTCAACGTCTTTTTGTATCTGTTTTACCATCTTTGTCGGAACCATTCTCAGGTTTTCCAAATCCGGGTTGCTGACATTCAGCAGCTTCGGACTATATACGACAAGTTCTGCAATCATGACAAGAGCCAGCATGCTCCATAGTACATAGTGCAGTATTGACTCTCCTGTGACGGAATGCAGCTGATCCTGAACGTCGTTCAGCAGACCAAATTTGGAACTCTTGTAACGGTACGACTTCGTTCTGAACGTATAGTACAGAGGCTCCAGAAGTTCTGATTTCACATCATTAGCAAGGACAGACTCCATCAGCTTATGGTCGTTTCTCCTCTCGCCCTTAAAGTCGGTAAAGAAACAAATGATGGTATATGCTGCTGTCAGGAATAAAACGGCAGGTATGAACATGCCGGGGTGGGAGTGATGTGCAAATTTGAGTATCCAGATAGGGATAAAGGAAGTTAGCATACTCAGTGCTCCCCATAGGCACGACATCAAGATTCCATAGCCGCGGAAGTATGACCTGACGGATATAATAAGTGCTGTCATGCCGCCCAGGGGCAGTGCTATCGTGAAGAAAGAATAGAATAGCAGATAGGCACGTCCGGAGATGCCTACGAACAAGACGAGCAGCGTCCATAGGGCAACGAGCGCGTAGAACGTGTAAAACCAGAACTTTTCTTTCTTTCGTGACTTCCTGTAGTTGTCGCGCAACTCTCTGATTCTTTTTGATGTTTCTTCTTTGGCATTGATAAACCGGCGGTAATAGAGCTGTTGACTATCAATTTCACCCAGTTTCAGAATCCATTTCTCTAACGTCTTTTCATAGCTGTATTCTTCGCTGAAATCCTGTAATGGATTTTCGTGATACCATACTGAAAGCCATTGCGCAAACGCGCTCTTGCGAATCTCCGGTTTTATCTGGGGGTAGAGGCTCTCGTCTATTTCGGTACCGTCGTCCAGTTCTGTCCCGTCAGACAAGACATATACAGGTGACACTCCTAAAATCCTGCACATCCTGTATGCAGCAGTACGTAGGTCGTAGGCACTTAAACGCTCGCGGTTTTCCTCACTTTTCAGGTCGAAATTACTAATGGCTTGGTTCAGCTGCTCATGCCATCCGTGTAACTGGGCATAATACATGAAGCGACCCTCTGGGTCTGAGAATGCTGTTATTTCTGCTTCTGCATCTATGTCATCCATGTGTTGCCAGCGTATCAGTTCTTTCTTGAGCACCTCACCGACCTCCTTCGGGGTCTTTGCACTTCTCAAGTCGTATGCCGCATCACGATAAACGTTATACAGAACCTTGTAGGCCAGTTGCTTGGAGTGTTTCGTACCTGTGGTCATAATGCGTAATGACTCACATGCCATGTTGTCTTCATGACTGTACATCCATGACAACAGCCGTCCGTCAGTCAGACTTTCCCATTCGTCATCTGTTACCTCCGAATAGCCAAAGGCCTTGACTATTTCTGCTAAAGTTGATGATGGGTATTTGGGTAAGAACGGTATGCTCTTGTCTATTTCATATACAGTTCGCAGAATGGCAATGCGCCCGTTAAAATCCTGGTAGTATGAGAAGTAACTGCGCAGTCTTTCAATGTCGGCCGTTGAGTGAGATTCCAGATACAGCCAAAGATTGTCGCTTGGGTTTCGCAGCAAAATGCTGTAGTCTTCTACATAGCTCAACAACGACAGGGCCACACTATGAACGTCATCACACAAATTCCCCTTAACGTCCTCGTAGGGGTAAGTCGGTTCCATAGCATAGACAGAAGCCATGAGACCTGCATGCTGATCTGCCGGATATTTGTTCTGTACGATGTCTTTAACAACAGTACTTAGCTTCATGTTACCACATTGCTCTAACCAAGCGGTCAGCCGTCCGCCATATAAATAGCCGATGGCCAGGCGCTCATGCTTCAGGAGTAATGGGATCAGTTCGTGGATATTGTCGGCAACAACATTATTCTCCGGGTCAACAATGAAACTCTTATAGCGGAGAATGGGCGATGAAATGTCCACCTTGGGAGACTCGCCGAGAAACCATTTCTCCACCTCTTCATAAGTCCAGCGGTTTTGCGGATTGACAGCCGTCAAACCTTGAATCAGCATTTTTATTCGTTCCGGCAGTTCGTTGATGTGGGGTATGCGGCCTTCATTCTTCTTACGCATCATGGCCCGTTCGTTCAGACTCATCGGATTCTCACCCAGCCAAAGCGTCAGCAACGTAATGCCTAAAGAATAATAGTCAACAGCCGGAGTAATTTCAACCACACCGTCAATCACGTCACTATACATTTCGGGTGCTGCATATACCGGGGTTCGCGCTTGGGTCGTCCGGTGCAGTTTCTCGTCATCCTGAATCATCGACGAAATGCCGAAATCGCCCAAAACCACTTCCTTATGTGCTTCGTCCCGGAAGAAGAAATTGCTGGGCTTAATGTCTTTGTGAATGATGCCGTTGTTGTGGCAGAATGCCAATGCAGCAGCGGCTTGAAGTGCAATGCGTCGCATCTGGTTGACATCTCCGTTCAGCCGATATTCGTTCAGCGTGCCGCCACGCAAGTACTCCATCAGTTCATAGTCGCGGTTCTTGCCATCAACATAAGTCTTTCCGAAGTCCAGTAATTTTACCACCATTTCCATTTCCATACTCTTGATGACCCTGAGTATAGACTTCTTGATGGAGAAGTTGGGGTAATAAACCTTGAGGACATATTCCTGCTCGTCCTTGGCGACAAGGAATACCTGAGCTTCGCCAGAGTTGTCACTGATGCAACGTATATTTGTATAGTGTCGGCCTTTCAGCACAAACTCGTCTGCACCGTCGTCATACGTAGTGTTTGTTTTGGTTGCTGGTCTTTGTGTTGCCTCGGTCGAAGCCTGTGGCATGGCAGTGCTCCTGATGGTCGTACCGCCATACGTTTGTTCTGCAGGTCTCAATGTTTTGGGTCTTAATGTCTCGTCCATTTATTGATTGTCATCTTTTATTTCTGCTGTTGTGCTTTTTCCTAAGATAACCCATTTCCCTCCAAGTTGGGGCTTGGCACAGCCACATGGACTGCTGTGCATGGCGTGTTTATAGTTGCAGACCCAGGCAAGTCTGACCCCGATGGGACGACTGGCCATAGCATAGTTTCTTGCCTTGACGGGAGATTCTGTCTGCGGTATAGCCAGTTTGTCGAGGATAGCCGACAGCGACTTGATTTTCTCTGCCTTCTTGGCGGCTAATTCCTCTTTCGTCAGACGTTTTGTCTGGACTTTGGGCTGTTGCGGAGTCTCTCCTCTGTCTTCTGCAAGTAGTCGAAGCACCTGTTCGCGCAATCGCATGTTTATTTGTTCCCTGACCACGTCGCGTTCAGAGGTATAGGGAATCGTGTCTTCTAATGAGGAATACTCCGTTGCTGCCTCTAACAGTTCTTGGTAATCGGGATTTTTCTGAAGTTCCTTAACCAACAACTTGGCGTCTTCTGTCAGCGCATGGCCACATTGTTTGCAAAAGGCGAAACTGTTTAGTGTGTGGCATACGGGGCACACAATGCCTCCCTTGGGGCTGCCGCATTCTGGGCAATATGCTGCGTTTCCGCCTACATGAGCCCCACAAAATGAGCATGTTTCCGGACGAATGTACCGGTGGCACGTTTCACAAAAGTCTGCATCAGGGTCTATCTCTGAGCCGCAATGCGGACAGCTTGTTGTGTGCAAGGGTTTTCCGCACGAAGCACAGAACATGGCTTCCACATCGTTTGTTGCTCCGCAGTGGGGGCATTGAACGGCAGTTGCCGTTTGTTGTATTTGCAGTTCTTGTTGTTCTTCAGGCTCATTCCTTGTCTTTTGAAAATCGGGTAGGATGGTGGTCGAAGTCCGTTTAGTATTCTCCATGTAGGATGTATCTTCGTTTGTCATATACATTTTTCTTATTTAGCCAGTTGCAAAGATATAAAAAAAAATAATAACAGAAAACAAAAACCGTCGCAAATTTGCATTTACGACGGCATTTGTGCTGTTTTAAGTTTATTTTACCACAATGGGAGGCGGTTTTCTTTTGGAATATACATTTCGTCACCTTCTTTGATGCCAAATGCTTCATACCATGCATCAATGTGCGGCAGAGCACCGTTGACACGCCAGCGTCCCAGCGCATGCGGGTCGCTCTTGGTGCGGTTGCGTATTTCAGCTTCAGTAATATTGCCTGCCCATACTCCGGCGTATGCCAGGAAGAAACGCTGCTCGGCAGTCAGTCCGTCAATGACTGGCAGAGGGTGGTTCTTGGTGGCGTTCTTAAAGGCGGCAAATGCGACCTGCAGACCTCCATGGTCAGCAAGATTCTCGCCGAGTGTCAGCCGTCCGTTGGCTTTCAGGTCGGGCAGTACGTTGATGTTTGAGAAGAAATCGGCATACTTGTCAGTACGTGCAACGAAGTTCTTTCCGTCAGCTTCGGTCCACCAGTCGTGCATGTTTCCGTCCTTGTCGAACTGGCGCCCCTGGTCGTCAAAACCGTGGGTCATCTCGTGGCCTATAACGACACCGATGGCACCATAGTTAAAGGCATCGTCAGCAGTCGGGTCAAAGAACGGAACTTGCAGTATTCCAGCAGGGAAGCAGATTTCGTTCGTGGTAGAGTTATAGTATGCATTGACCGTTTGTGGGGTCATGTACCAGTCGTCGCGGTCAACAGGTTTTCCGGCAGTATGCTCAATGTTCCATTCGTTCCAGAAGCGGCTGCACTCCTTCATGTTTTCATAGTACGTCTTTTCCGGGTCAATGGACAGTTTCGTCAAGTCGGTCCACTTGTCAGGATAGCCAATCTTTACGTAGAACGTATTAAGTTTCAACAGGGCATTCACCTTCGTCGAGTCGTTCATCCAGTCCTGTGCTGCAATGCGTTCACCAAGTGCAATCTGCAAGTTACGCACCAGTTCCTTCATGCGTTCCTTTGACGATGCGGGGAAATACTTTTCAACATACATGCGGCCGAGGGCTTCACCCATGACGTCTTCTACCTGGTTGGTAGCTCGCTTCCACAGCGGATAGTTCTCCTTGCGGCCTGAAAGCACCTTGCCAAAGAATTCGAAGTTTGCCTGGGCTATCTGCTCGCTTAAGTAACCGGCAGCACCATGAATCTGGCGCCACTCCATGTAGTCACGATAAGTTGCGGGAATCAGTTTGGCAACAACAATGTCAGCACCAGCCATGAAATCGGGCTGGCCTACCACCATTTCCTGAATATAGCGACTCTCAATGCCTTTCGCATTCATGAGTTTCTCTAACTGCAGGTGGGGGTATTTGCTGTCAAACTCCGTAAGCGTCATTTTGTTGTAGTTTGCCTGCGGGTCACGCAGTTCAGTACGCGACTTCGACACTTTGGCCAGTGCCGTTTCCACTTTCATAATGTTCTTCATCTTCTTGGTTGCAGCTCCCTTGCTGAAACCAAAAAGTTGGAACATGCGTACAATGTGCTCTTTGTACGCCTCGCGAATCTTGGCAGTAGCCTCGTCATTGTCTAAGTAATACTCTTTCTGTCCAAGCGTGATGCCGCCCTGATTGACGTTAAGAATGTTCTGAGTCGCATTCTTGTCGTCAGCACCTAAGCCGGCGCGGAAGAAGCCCGTTCTGCCATACTGTGCCAGTTCCAATTGTATGTCAAACAGCTGCTGCATGGTCTTGGCATTCTCCATCCGCTTAATCATGCCCATGACGGGGGTGTTACCTTCTTTTTCACGACGCACGGAGTCCATTGCCAACTTGTACAAGTCCGACAGCTTCTGCTCAATGGTTCCTTTGGCATAGCTGTTGGTTTGCAGCTCTTTCAGAATGCCGTTAATACGCTTGTCGTTGTCCTGTCTCAGACGGTCAAAACTGCCAAAGCGTGAATAGGCGGCGGGCAGCGGATTTTTTTTCATCCAACCCCCACAGGCATACTCATAGAAATCAGTACCCGGCTTTACCGTCGTGTTCATGTCCGTCAGGTCAAGTCCTGACTTTAGTGGCGTCTGTGCCTGTGCAGCCACAGCCATCGATGCGAATGCCATCATTGTCAATAGTTTTTTCATTTGTCTCTTTTTTTATGATGTTTATATAATTCATTCTTCATTTAAAACCATTCCTTCCAGCTCTTCCGATAATTTTTCCCAGTGTTCCACCTCCTCGTCAAGAGCCTGCTTGGTCGAAGTGTATTCCGTTACCAGAACCATGTCCGACGCCTTCTCGGGATTCATGAACAACTGGTCCAGTTCTTTAAGCCGGCGTTCCATGTCGCTGATTTTCCGTTCACTTTCCTCCACGGCCCGCTCCGCCTTGCGCAGCCGTCGCTGTTTCTCCTTGTGGGCTGCCCAAGTGGCTCCCTTTTCAGCCCCCGGGGAGGGGACATTACCTTGCCCACCGACGTTTGTGGTTCCCTCGGGGGCCGAAAGACTACGGGTTGGCGCGTTAGCGGGAATAGGGGGCGCTCCCGCTGCCGACCTCAGGAAGTCATAGATGCCGCCAATGTGTTCACGCACCTGTCCGTTTCCGAATTCATAGACCTTCGTCACCAGTCCGTCCAAGAAGTCACGGTCGTGACTGACAATAATGGCTGTTCCGTCGAAGTTGCGTATGGCTTCCTTCAGCACGTCCTTCGACTTCATGTCCAAGTGGTTCGTCGGCTCGTCAAGAATCAGTAAGTTAACAGGCTCTAACAGCAGTCTGATCATGGCCAGTCGGCTCCTCTCACCGCCGCTCAGCACCTTCACCTTCTTGTCGCTGGCCTCACCGCCGAACATGAATGCACCTAAAATGTCACGTATCTTCAGGCGAATCTCTCCTCGTGCCACATTGTCAATCGTCTGGAACACCGTCAGATTCTCATCCAAGAGCTGTGCCTGATTCTGTGCAAAGTATCCTATTTGCACGTTGTGCCCCACCTTCAGGTGCCCGTCAAACGGAATCTGCGACATGATGCACTTGACAAGCGTTGATTTGCCCTCACCGTTCTTGCCCACAAACGCCACCTTTTCGCCACGCTTAATGGTTAGGTTAACATGCGAGAAGACCACATGAGAATAGCTCTTGGCAACATCCTCACAAATAATAGGATAGTCGCCCGAGCGTAGGCATGGCGGAAACTTCAGGTGCAAGGCCGAGTTATCCACCTCGTCAATCTCTATAGGTACTATTTTCTCTAACTGTCTTATCTTCTGCTGCACCTGTACGGCTTTGGTGGCCTGGTATCGGAACCGTTCTATGAACTGCCGCATGTCCGCTATTTCCCGTTGCTGGTTCTCGTAGGCCCTAAGCTGCTGTTCCCTGCGTTCCTGGCGCAGCACCACATATTCGTCATATTTCACCTTATAGTCAATCACCTTGCCGCAGGAAATTTCCAGCGTACGGTTGCAGACGTTGTTAATGAACGCACGGTCGTGACTGACCAGTATGACAGCTGCAGAGGAGGTAGCCAACAGCTGTTCCAACCATTGAATGGACTTGATGTCCAAGTGGTTCGTGGGCTCGTCGAGCAGCAGCACGTCAGGCCGCTGCAACAGGATTTTTGCCAGTTCTATTCGCATGCGCCAACCGCCCGAAAACTCGCTCGTCGGCCTGTCGAAGTCCTGACGCTGAAACCCTAATCCTAAAAGCGTGCGTTCCAGGTCTGCCTCCATACTCTCAGAACCCATCATCAGAAATCGCTCATGTTCCTGCGTGTAGCGCTCTACCAGAGCCATGTAGTCACTG
>Ga0247610_10004498_pt1 | contig 14933 bp, 9 predicted proteins | sample 174DNAGHGhighgp2_FD_193483 | JGI IMG/M metagenome (GOLD analysis project Ga0247610, IMG submission 193483) | Sheep rumen microbial communities from Palmerston North, Manawatu-Wanganui, New Zealand - 1742 DNA GHGhigh gp2 | ecosystem: Host-associated > Mammals > Digestive system > Stomach > Rumen ... | reverse complement strand
TTACAACGTGGTACTGAAACACAAGAAGACAACTCTCTATACCGATAGTCTTGACTTCGATCGTCTGTATGATAACGTCTATTTCTTCGAGGGCGGAAAGATGATCGACGGCAAGACCACACTCACTTCCGACTGGGGTGAGTACAACACCAAGACCAAGATGTCGGTGTTCAACTACGATGTAAAGATGAAGAGCCCTAAGTTCTTCCTCACTACCGACACCCTGTATTACGACACACGTCTGTCGCTGGCTCATATCGTTGGTCCGTCAAACATCACCTCGGGCGATAGTCATATCTACTCAGAGTTGGGATATTACGACACCAAGAACGAACGTGCCCGACTGATGGACCGTTCGGTGCTATCCAACAATGGTAAGATGATGGTAGGCGACAGTGTGTATTACGACAGTAAGGATGGTTTCAGTCAGGCCTTCCGCAATGTGGTATATGTCGACTCGGTAAACAAGAACAAGCTTACCGGCAACTACGGCGAATACTGGGAGAATACTGGTTTCGCGTTGTGTACCGACAGTGCTGTAGCCATCGACTACTCGCAGGGCGACTCACTATTTATCCATGCCGACACTCTGAAACTGGTGACATATAACATCGAGACCGACTCTGTATATCGTAAGATATTCGGTTTCCATCACGTGCGCGCGTACCGTACTGATGTACAGGCCGTGTGCGACTCGCTCATCTACAATTCACTCGATTCGTGTCTTACACTCTACCACGATCCTATCGTGTGGAACAAGAACCAGCAGTTGTTGGGCGACCGCATCGAGGTGTTTATGAAGGATTCGCTCATCGACCACGCCCACGTCATCAATAACTGTTTCTCCATACAACAGCTCCGCACCGATACCACAAAGTATAATCAGGTGTCGTCGAAGGAGATGTTCGCTTACTTCGTCGATGGTAATATCCACGAGACACGTGCCAAGGGTAATGTGCTGATAGGATATTTCTTCGAAGAGGGCGATAGTATACCTATCATATATAACTATCAGGAAACGTCCGAGCTACGCATGTATCTCAAGGATCGTAAACTCCAGAAGGTGTGGACGCCTAAGAGTAGCGGCACCATGTATCCGCTCAACCAGATACCTGCCGAACGTAAGTTCCTGCCCGGATTTGCCTGGTATAACTACGTGCGACCAACTGATCGCTACGATATTTTTAACTGGCGCGAAAAGAAATGAGCGATATAATCCATCTTCTCCCCGACAGCGTAGCCAACCAGATAGCAGCTGGTGAGGTTATTCAGCGTCCGGCTTCTGTTATCAAGGAGTTGGTCGAGAATTCTGTAGATGCCGGTGCCACCACCATCCATGTGATTGTGGTTGATGCCGGACGAACCTCTATTCAGGTTATCGACGATGGCAAAGGTATGAGCGAGACCGATGCCCGACTGGCGTTCGAGCGTCACGCTACGTCTAAGATCTCGCAGGCTGGCGATCTGTTTGCACTCCGCACCATGGGATTCCGTGGCGAGGCACTCGCATCGATAGCTGCTGTGGCTCAGGTTGAGTTGCAGACGCGTACTGCCGAGGATGAGATTGGTACGAAGATTACACTTGCAGGTTCGCGTGTCACCGGCCAGGAACCAGTGTCATGCCCTGTTGGCAGCAACTTCAAGATAGATAACCTCTTCTTCAATGTCCCTGCCCGTCGCAAGTTCCTTAAGACCAACGCCACCGAGCTTAATAACATCCTCACTGCCTTCGAGCGTATTGTGCTCGTTTACCCCAGCATCCACTTCACCCTGCATCATAATGGGGTAGAAATGATGAATCTGCGTGCCGGTAGCACACGCCAGCGTATTGCCGATGTGTTTGGCAAACAGTACAGTCAGGACCTTGTGCCTGTCGAGGTACAGACGGCCATGTGTAAGGTGTCTGGATTTGTTGGCAAACCAGAATCTGCCCGTAAGAAGGGTGGATGCGACTATTTCTTCGTCAATGGTCGATTCATGAAGCATGCCTACTTCCACAAGGCTGTCATGAAAGCCTACGACCGATTGGTGCCCGAAGGAATGGCTGTTCCGTATTTCCTGTTTATCGAGGTTGAGCCTGGCGAGATAGATGTAAACATCCATCCCACCAAGACCGAGATAAAGTTTGAGAACGAGCAGGCCATCTGGCAGATACTCTCAGCCGCCGTGCGCGATGGTATCGGTAAGTTCTGCGAGGTTCCCTCAATCGATTTCGATACCCAGGGCCAGCCTGATATCCCAGTGTTTGATTCTTCACACGACAGTAGTTTCACAGCCGCTCCCCGTGTAAACTATAATCCCGACTACAATCCATTCAAGCAGAGTCATGCCCCCGCCAACCAGTGGGAATCGCTCTACGAAGGATTGGAACAGGGCACAACTCGTGAGGAACCTGTACAGCAGCAGTCGTTCTTCGATGACGATAATATCATCGAGCCGCAGTCGGCCACAGAGATTCTCTCAGAGAAGTCGCCCGCGCACTATCAGTATAAGGGCAAGTACCTTATGACTGCAGTTAAGTCGGGACTGATGATTATCGACCAGCACCGCGCCAGCGTGCGTGTGCTCTACGATCGCTACATCAGTCAGCAGGGTGGTCATGCTCTTAGCACACAGACACTGCTGTTCCCCGAGACTGTGCAGTTCTCGCCATCCGAGGCAGTAACCATGCAACAGCTTTTGCCAGAGCTGGCTTCGCTAGGTTTTGATCTCAGCGACCTTGGTGGCAATACTTACGCAGTTAATGGCGTTCCTGCCGGTATCGACGGCATCAACCCGCAATCGTTGCTCCGCGAGATGGTTTCTTCTGCCGGTGCATCCGACTCATTGTCGTCTATTCACTCTGCTCTGGCACTTAAGTTGGCCCAGAGTGCTGCCATACCTTATGGTCAGATACTGAATAATGATGAAATGGAGGGTATCATCAACGAACTTTTCTCGTGCTCGAATGTAAACTACACACCCGACGGAAAAGCTATACTTTGCATCCTTCCACAGGGTGATATCGAGCATTTATTAGGTTAAAACGTAAATAAACGTTAAAGAATTGCAGTTTTTTCGCAAAACGTGCGGCGGTCTCAAAAAATCTTCTTACCTTTGCACCCGCTTACAAGAAATGAGGGCGTTTAGCTCAGCTGGTTTAGAGCATCTGCCTTACAAGCAGAGGGTCGGCGGTTCGAATCCGTCAACGCCCACAAAAGTTAGGATGCGAGTTGATCGCATCCTTTTTTTATTCAGACGTAACTACAACATGAAGAAGGTGAAAAATAGCGAATTGTTGCTTTCCTATATTCGTGAAGGCCGCACGATGACACAGAGAGAAAAGCTCTGGCTCATCGTTAGTTTGAGTATACCTTCTATTCTTGCTCAGATATCAGCCACCGTCATGTTTTTCATCGATGCCTCGATGGTTGGTCATCTAGGTGCCAAAGCCTCGGCCTCAATAGGATTGGTCGAGACTACCGGTTGGCTACTTGGTGGACTTGCTTCTGCCGCTAATATGGGATTCTCCGTTCAGGTGGCGCATTTCATCGGCGCCAATGATTTCGAGGCTGCCCGTCGCGTGCTTCGACAGTCGTTAGTGTGCTGTATGGTATGGGCACTCCTGATATCATTAGTGTCGGTAGGCATCAGTCCCTTCCTGCCTTACTGGATGGGTGGCACAGCCGAGATAGCCCGTGATGCATCGCTTTATTTCGCCATTTTCGGTGCCTGTGGTATCTTCTTCCAGATGGAGGGATTGGCCGGATCGATGCTTAAGTGCTCTGGCAACATGAAGATCCCCTCTATACTTAATATAGGTATGTGTGTGATGGATGTAGTGTTCAACTACTTCTTCATCTATATTCTCGACATGGGTGTGATGGGTGCAGCCATGGGTACGGGCGCAGCCATGCTGGTCACGGCCAGTCTTATGATGTATTTCCTGCTCGTACGGTCAAAGATGCTCTCGCTCGTTGGTCGTCCTGGCTCGTTCCGTCCCAAGAGCGATACCGTTGGCAATGCCTTTAAGATAGGAGCTCCTATGGGTCTGCAACATTTGCTGATGGGATCGGCTCAGATGGTAAGCACGCTTATCGTGGCTCCTTTGGGCACGATAGCTATTGCTGCGCACTCTCTGGCTATCACTGTCGAGAGTCTTTGTTATATGCCCGGCTTTGGTATTGCTGAGGCTGCCACCACACTGGTGGGGCAGGGTATAGGTGCCGGTCAGAAACAACTCACCCGTTCGTTTGCCCATATGTCTGTAGGTCTTGGTATTTGTGTTATGACCTTTATGGGTATTATGATGTGGATTTTTGCTCCAGAGCTTATGTCGATAATGTCGCCGGTCGACGAGGTTATCACGCTCGGTGCACAGGTATTGCGTATCGAGGCATGGGCTGAGCCGATGTTTGCGGCAGCCATCGTTACCAATGGTATCTTCGTGGGTGCTGGCGATACTATTATTCCCGCCATTATGAGTCTGGGTAGTATGTGGGCTGTTCGTCTTACTTTGGCTGCATCACTGGCGCCAAAGTGGGGACTACGTGGTGTGTGGACAGCCATGGCTGTCGAACTCACCTTCCGTGGCATCATCTTCCTTGTTCGCCTGTTCCGTGGCAGTTGGTCAGAAAAGCTTAAGCTTAACAAGTAATTTATCCTTTTCTTTCGATTATACGCAAAAAAAAGCCGCTCAAGGGTCATCAACGACTCCTGTGCGGCACCAACAATCTATGAATAACTAAAAACCTTTTTCTGAGAAAAAACGGAGTGTCACCACTGCGTCTTTGTTATCCTTACTAACAAATCTTTTTCTAACACCTTAGAAATACCTATCTCAAATTTAACTAACTAATAAACCTAAAACCAAATTCTAACTAACTATTAACTCTAACTAAAACCTAAATCAATCAATCTTATATACCTTAACTAATACCTCTGTATTGTTTCTATGCTTCTTATTGAAGATCAACTTCTTGTCTTTTGACGTTGCAAAGGTACGACGATTTTCGCAACCAGCAAAGAAATATCACCTACTTTCCTTGAAAAAGTGCGTTTCTTTTGATATACATCAACTGATTGTGTGCGAACACAGCAATTTTGTGCACGTAGACAGTGTAATTTTACACTTTTTATCAATTAGTGCTAGCTTTTGATTATCTTGATGTATTCTTCGTAGGGGATATAGCGGCCTCCCATAGTTTTCAGGTGGGGAGTCTCAAACTGGCAGTCGATTAGTTTGCCGCCCAGGGCATCAAACTTCTTGGCAAGATATATCAAGGCAAGCTTTGATGCGCTGGGTACCAGCGAGAACATGCTCTCGCCAAAAAACGATGAGCCGAGGTTCACTCCATACAGCCCGCCAACCAGCTCCTCGCCCTCCCATACTTCTATGCTGGCGGCAAATCCTTGTCTGTGCAGTTCGGTGTAAGCTTCAATCATCTGTGGCCCTAGCCATGCTCCTTCGTCCTTGTTGCGTTTCTGGGCTGTGGCGCAACCACGTATCACACCCTTAAAATCCTTATTCACGGTTATACGGTAATCGCTCTTTTTTATCAGCTGACGCATAGAGTGACTTACGTGTACCTCGCCGGGGAAGATCACGAAACGTTGCAAAGGACAGTACCAGAGAGGCTCATCCTGGTGCTTGAACGAGAACCATGGGAAGAAACCGTTGGAGTAGGCCAGTATCAGTCGGTCTACTGACAGGTCGCCGCCCACTGCTATAAGTCCGTCTTCCTCGCCCAGGTGCGGATCAGGGAACCACAGGTCGTTATCCAACTGATAAACTGCCATCGCGCGTACCTATTATAATAGAACCACCTTGTTTTAGTTTTCCGAAGAGTATCTCGCGCATCAGCATGGGCTTCAGTCGCTGTGCTATCACACGGTCCATCTCGCGGGCACCATACTCACGGGTAAATCCTTCTTCGAGCAACAGGTTGAATGCTTCGTCGCTCAGCGTCATCTCCACCTGCTTGGCGGTCAGTTTCTCCTGCAGTTCGCCCAGTTTTTTCTTCAGGATTAGCGTTGCCATATTGCGGTCCATATCATTGAACACAACTGTACCCGTCAGTCGGTTGATAAACTCTGGCTTGAATGTCTTCTTTACCTGCTTGAGCATTGCCTCGCCTCGCGATACATTTCCTGTGAATCCGATATTAGCCTGTCCCGCAAACTGCGCTCCGGCATTCGATGTCATGATAAGTATTACATTACGGAAGTCGGCCTTGCGTCCTTTGTTGTCAGTCAGTCGGGCGTAGTCCATCACCTGCAACAGTATGTTGTAAATATCCTGATGAGCCTTCTCTATCTCGTCGAGCAGCAGCACACAGTTGGGCGTCTTGCGGATGGCGTCCGTCAACAGTCCGCCGTCTTCGTATCCTACGTATCCCGCAGGCGAGCCAATCAACTTGGCTACGGTGTGTTTCTCGGTATATTCACTCATGTCGAATCGTAGCAGTTGTATGCCTAGTTCGCTGGCCAGCACGCGTGCCACCTCAGTCTTTCCTACACCGGTTGGACCTACAAACAGCAGCGATGCCAGTGGCTTGTTGTCGTCAAGCAGTCCAGCTTTCGACATCTGAACCGATTCCACTACCTGTCGGATGGCCTCGTCCTGTCCGTATATCTTAGATAGCAGGCGTGGTGCCAGTGTTTCCAGTCGTGCGGTGTCCTCGTCGTCGCTTATCGCCATCGCATCCACCTTACAGGTCTTTGCCAGCACCTCAGAGATATCAGCTTTCTTAACTCTTACATCATCCTTGTTACTTCTTACTTCGAACGAGGCTCCAGCTTCGTCGATAAGGTCGATAGCCTTGTCGGGCAAGAATCGGTCGTTCACAAACTTATAACTGGCGTCTACAGCAAAGTCGAGTGCGGCCTCGTCGTATGTCACTCCGTGGTACTTCTCGTATTGCTCGCGCAGTTGGCGCAGTATATGCTTGGTCTCCTCGGGGCTAGGCTCGGGGATGTCAATCTGCTGGAATCGGCGTACCAGCCCCTTCGATCGTGAAAAATGACGGTTGTATTCCTCGTATGTGGTCGATCCGATAAAACGTATGTTGCCGCTCTCCAGATAAGGCTTCAGCATGTTTGATGCATCCATCGAGCCCTCACCGGTGGCTCCGGCGCCTACCAGTGTGTGTATCTCGTCGATGTACACGATGTTCTTGTGGCTCTCCTCCTGTATGCCGTCCATTATCTGTTTGATACGGTTCTCAAAATCGCCGCGGAACTGTGTGCCTGCCAGCAGTGTACCGATATCCAGCTGGTAAATCTTGCTGCCCTTCAGTCGTTCGGGCACGTCGCCTTCCTCTATCATTCGTGCCAGTCCCCACACCAGTGCGGTTTTACCTACACCTGGCTCGCCCACGTGCAGTGGATTGTTCTTGTCGCGCCGGCATAGCACCTGTATTGTTCTGGCTAACTCCTCCTCACGACCTATCAACGGGTTGTGGTTGCCGTACAGGTCGTTCATGCATGTCACCAACCGGCGCCAGGCTGCATTCTGCGGTCCTGCGCCAGTTTCATGTTCCAGTCGGTCGTCAAACTCGTATGCGCTTATCAGGTCGCTCATAAAGTTGGTCTCGTTGAACCCCAGCGCTCCTTTTAGCAGATAGCTGGCCCACGAGTCGGGCAGATGCAGCAGTCCCATCACCAGATGCGGTATGTCGAGAGCCCGGGCACTGCTGTTGATAACCTGTCCGCAGGCAAACTCTATCAACTGCCCCATCTGTGTAGATGCCTCTGGGGCATAATCCTTGTCTTCGGGCACCTGTTCCACCTCGTCAAGTTTCTCTTCCAGTCGTTGTCCAAGCACCTGAATCTCGGAGTAGTCGCTAAACACACGTTCAAAGTTGAAGTCGTCGGTTAGTACCAGCAGCAGATGTTCTGGCATCACAAACTCATGTCGGTATTCCTTGCAGCAGTCCATCGTGAGCTTAAGCACTTTGGCTGCACGTTCTGTATGTTTTATCTCTGGCATGACTTTATTCTTTAGCGGGTTCAACAGTAAGTCTCAGGGGGAATCCCTCTTCGCGAGCCATCGTGGTGGCCTTTCGCACCTTCGATGTGGCTACGTCGTAGCTATACACACCCACCACGGCCTTGTCGCTATGGTGCACCTTCAGCATCAGCGCCTCTGCCTCTGCCTCGCTCTTAAAAAACACTTGTGTAAGTATCTTCACCACAAATTCCATTGTAGTGAAGTCGTCGTTGTATATCGTTACCTTATATCTACGCGGTTCGCGCAGGTCAGTACGCTGCCGCTCTTTTGTTGCCGATTGTTCCTTTGCCATATCACATATTTATTTTGCATGCAAAAATAGGAGATTATTTCGAAATAACGAAATAATCCCCCGATTTTTTGTCGTACAGTTGTGTTTCTGATAAAAAAAGACCCAGGCCTGTAGTCGGCTTGGGGCTCGTTTCCGCAACTTGTTGTTTTTTTCGTTCCATGGTGTTTAGCTGCGGCGGGTATTGTCAAAAGGATAATTGATTATTAGGTTATGTTAAATTTTTAAGAAAGGAATGATTAAATTTTCCGAGTGCAAAGGTAAAACAAAAAAATCATTCCCACAATAGCTAAGACAAATGGTCGGATGGTTTCAGACAAATCGTCGTATAAATCTGACAATCGGTCGTATAAAAAGACAGTTTGTCGGGTTAAAAAGCGTTTATTTTATAGGTTACGTCAAGAATACAAGGGTAAACTACACAATAAAACCCGTTTCTATTTTTTAGTTTTTCAAATATTGTTTATCTTTGCACCAGTAAACTGATTGTGATGAGATTTTTTAGGTGTATATATATAATAGGTGTAATTATCACCCTTGCCATGTTCACAGCTTGTGGTGGTAAGGGCGGTGAGAAACAGAGTAAAGTTCCCTCAGGCTTGAAACGCAATCATGGCGACAGTATCGCGCTGGCAGCCAGGTTTACTGGCGACTTTCAGCATTTTCTTGCTGTTACCGATAGTCTGGCCGAAATAGGCGAACTCTCGCCGATACGTGCCGATGGCTATCGTGGTGTAGCCTATTTCCAGATGGGACAGGCGGATAAGTGCATCGAGTACTTCCGTCGTGTCGTAGCTATCGAGAATCCTCCTGCCGAGGATTTCTGGGAGTATATCCACGCTGGTACCAACCTCGTCATCATGCTTACTACCGATCGCGATTATGATAATGCCATGCGTACCGCTCTCCGTCTTATCGATAAGTTGAAGGAGATTGATAGTCCGAATCGTCCAAACGAAATGCAGACGCTCTATCTGTGTCTTGGCGATACCCAGATGATGCTTGAGCGCCATGATGAGGCCGAAAAAAGCTATGCTGAGGCCTATAAGTGGGTATTGCAAACACCCAACGATTCTACTAACCGCGGTATTGCAGCCAGCATACAAACCCTTGAGAATATTGCTGTTACGCATCTCCATCACAAACTTGATGAGACAGGAGTATGGGTTGACCGCATGGACTCGCTGGTTACTCTCTATGAGAAGCAGCCCAAGCCTATTGAAAAAGAGGTGAAGACGCTTCGTGCCTTGGTATATCTCCACCGAGCAGAGGTGTGCCAGATGCGTGGTCAGGTGGCCGAGGCCTACCGCAATTACGAGGCCTATTCAGCTACCGACTTCGGTCAGAGTCTCGAGGGCCGCATCAATGGTTGTGATTATCTTGTGGCAGCCCGTCGCTATCACGAGGCAGCTGATAATTATACTAATCTTGATCAGTTTATCCGCGATTGGGGCTACGACTACGACCTTGAGACCATTGGCCGTAACCTTCTGCCCAAGTTGCGTGCCAACTACCATGCCGGCCGTCGCGACTCTGCTCTCCGTGTAGCCATGCAGATATCCGAGGTATATGACTCTGCACTTGTCCGCCAGAAGCGTAGCGAATCTGCTGAGCTCGCTACCATCTATGATACTCAAGGCAAGGAGCGCCAGATAGCAGAACAGAGTGCCCGCAACCGTTTTGTAACATCCCTCAGCTTAGCCTTAGGCGCTGTAGCTATGCTTGTTCTGGCTTTTGCACTCTATGTGTTCCTGCAGTGGCGCATCACACAGCGTCGCAACCGCATCATGGCTCGCCAGATGACTGAGGTAGTAGAGTATAAAGAGAAATATAGAGCCCTGAAGCAGGCCCAACAGGAGAATCAGGCGCGTCAGACTCTAGCGGCTCATCGTGCTGAAGAACCTGCAAAACCAGCAGAACCTCGGGCAGAGACTGCTGAACCTAATAATGCAGCCGAACCTAGTAAAGATGCCGAACCAATTGCTGCCTCACCTACAGATGCCGAGCCAAACAATGTGGGTGCAAGCATCAGTATATCCGATGGTACCGCTATCACCGACGAGCAGCTATTCCTCTTCCTCCGCGATCTGATAGAGAACGAGCAGCTGTTCCTGCAGCCCGATTTTGGCCGTCAGACGCTTATCGAACGTACCGGACTGTCTAAGGAACGCATCGGTGCAGCCTTTGCGCAGGGTAGCGACAGCGTATCTCTGCCAGCCTACGTACGCGAGTTGCGTCTCGACCATGCCGTACGCTTGATGAACGATAAGCCCGAGCTTACTGTTGAACAGGTAAGTATGGCCAGCGGTTTTACCAGTGCCGACACCTTTACACGTAATTTCCGTGCCAAGTTCGGCATGACGCCAACTACTTATAAACAGACGCAAAACGACGCATAATCGCCCGACAACTTGTCGAATTGTCTGACGAAGCGTCGCTTTTTCCGACTATTTGTCTGAAAGCGTCCGACCATTTGTCTGTACTCTTGCGAGTACGGACTTTTTGTTGTACTTTTGCCGACGAAATCAAACGCGAATGAAAATTTGAAAAAATTATGGAAACAACTCTGATGATATTGTTGGTCTTCACCTTACTGGTGCTTGCCATCGTAGTGCAGTTGCTGGCGCTCGACGAAGCTCACACAACTCACACTAACAGAAAATAAACGAAAAGCGATTTAAAATTGTTGAGATATGGAGGTAGTCCTGATGATTTTGTTGTTCTTTGCAATAGTAGTGTTTGCTATTGTGTTAAAAATGTTGATGCTCGACATAACTCACAATGACAAATAATGTTATGGTTAATTATCTGTAAAAACAATGAAAAAGGTTATTATGATGGTGGTAGCCGCCATGATGGCTACGGTGAGCGTAAATGCTCAGGACGAGAAACACGAGATTGGAGTGTTCTACGGTGTTGAGTCAGCCTCTAACTTTGCGTCGTACGTCACAAGTGCCTTTGCTGCCGCTGCTGGCGACCAGAGTTCATTCTTTGGCCCAATCGGTGTAGAGTACTATTACCACGTTTCGCCAGTTGTTGGTGTTGGTGGTGTAGCTTCATATGCCGGATGTAAGGCCATCGACAAGAAAACCAATACTAAGGATCTTAATGAGAAGTTCATCACCGTCATGCCGTCAGTCAAGTTCAACTGGCTGCGCAAGAAGAGTTTCGGCATGTATTCAGCCCTCTCTGCCGGTGTGATGTTCGCTTCAGTATCTGTCGAGGGCGAGGCAAAGACAGCCGATCCTGACGCCAAGGACGAAACTGTCACTACATTCATGTTCCAGGCCACAGCCCTTGGTCTTGAGTTCGGTGGAAAAGTTCGTGGATTTGTCGAGGCTGGAGTGGGTGAGAAGGGTCTGCTTTGCGCCGGTCTGCGCTATAGATTTTGATGCTCAAAGAAAAATAATCTAATATACAAATATTGAAATAGTAACAACTTTAAATGAAGCAAAAAGCTTATTTATTAATTGCCCTCTTTTGCGGTTTCGTACAAGGGGCATTGGCATGGGATGGTAGTGGAACAAGTACCGATCCATACCTTATTAAGAACAGTGCCGATTGGAAGCAGTTGGCCGACGACGTGAGCGGCGGCAATAGTTTCAGCGACATGTTTTTCGAAATGTCTGCCGACATTGATGCACAGGGCATCAGCGTTGGCAGCGAGTCAAAACCCTTTAGCGGCACCTTCAGTGGCGGCATGTACACGCTTACCTACAATGCCGGCACGATAAGTCGATACACTGAGGGGCTCCACGCTCCTTTTGTTTTGCTTAAAGGTGCAGCAATCAAAGACCTCAAGGTGGTAGGCGCAATCTACAGCAAGTCGAAGTATTCCGCAGGACTGGCCTGTTTCGTGGATGGCGCAAAGACTACTACGGTCAGTGGCTGCCACGTGTCAACACAGATTAACGGCAGTTATGATGTGAATGCCGATGCCAACTTTGGTGGTTTCGTAGCATATGTTAAGTCTACGTCGTCCAACCCGCTGACGTTCACTAACTGCTCGTTTCAGGGCTTCCTGGGCGACTTTACCGCCGGTAGCGCCTGCTTTGTGGGCTTTACTAGGGTGCCTGTCAGCATCGAGCACTGTATGGTTGATCCCGTCGTTGTCTATCAGGGTATTGCCAATACCGCCACCTTTGTGCGCGCTACTAGTGATGTGACATGTTCTCTTAAGGAGTGTTACTACACCCAGGCCTATGGTGCCGAGCAGGGACAGGGCGTATTTAAGTCTGTAGAGATGCCAAAAGGTTGCACGGCCGAGATAGTTGGCGAGCCAACATTGCGCTTTAATGGCGTGAACTACTACGGTGCAGGCACCAAGGTAAGTCTTACTGTGCCAGAGGGCACGCAGTTCGATCACTGGACTACAGAGGGCAAACCCGTGGGCTGCTTCATCAGCGACCCTTGGACTGCCAGCGGCATACATACAATCTATGATATTCGTACACAACCTAAGCTAAGCATCGCCACATCGCTGCCCGCCTCACCTCAGAGCAACCGTCAGCGCTATGGCATCAACTATCGCTACCTGTCTAGAAACGACTATAAGCTCTTTATGAGCGATTCGCTATTCCAGGCCCGCGGCTACCGCTTCGATAAAGACGGCCTGTGCTACTTCTACGACGTAGACGGCACGATGACATACCTCACCGCAGTATGGAACTGCGATGCCAATGCCGAGACGTTCCAGAACTACTACCGTGGCGGATGGTTCAAGGACAAGGACTACGAGGGTTGTATCATCGAGAACGACCTGGTTTCTGATGCATGGGAGCACACCCATCTGTTTGCTATTTCCCCACGAGCCTTCCTGAATGTTAGTAATCTGAAGCGCATCATATTCAAGAGCGATATCGACCCCACATTCAGAGGCAATGCTACTGTAGGTCTTGATGTAGCTATCCAGGAGCAGGCCTTCAAGGGCTCAGGCCTAGAGGAACTGGTGATGATGTATCGTAATGAGAAGACAAGTCAGTGGGAAGTGCTCGGCCCGACATCGGGTTTAACGGTGGCTGCTGATGCCTTCGAGGGCACCAGTGCCCTGATTGCCGTAGACCCCAGTGTCTATCAGAGCTACCTGGCCGACAAGAACTGGAGCGCTCACAGCAGCCGCTTCAGCATCTATGCCGCCAAGGTGGAGGATATGAGTGTGAACGGTGCCGTCTACAGCTACTGGCGCGACAACCAGGGCCAGCCGGTGAAGAACAGCAACGAGGGCAACAAGGCGATGATGGAGACGCTGAAGTACTGGAATGCCGACTATCAGGAGTTCACAGCCAGCAGTCTGCTTACCACATCGAGCGAGAACATCTGGTACTCGCAGGTAATCGGCGTTGATGCCAGCAGCCTCGACAATGGAACCATGCGCATCTACAACGATCCCGGTTCGCAATATAATTACAAGACTATTTCAATTCAGAGTCTCGGTCAGAGCAAGGATGTGAAGAATATCGAGTTCTACCAGACCAATGGTCTGAGCGACAATAGCAACTCTGACCTGAAGATGGTGATCCGTAATGGTGCCTTCAAGGGCTGTACCAATCTCAAGGAACTGCGTATGTTCTATTACGTGGAGGACGGTGACGACCACTGGGAGGTGCTCGGACCGGAGAACGTCATCCCCGGCGACAACATCTTCGGCATTCCTACTTTCGATGAGTTGGATGGTTTAAGTGAAGAGGAACAGCAAAAGAGGTTGGAAGAAGCCATACCACAGGATTTCAAGATGGTGGTGTCGCCTGACCGTTATCAGGATTTCCTCAACGACCCCAATTGGTCAGTATATGCCAAATATATCGAGCCGGTTGAGTTCACCCCCAACAACAGTGACATGAACGACTTCAGCCTCGGCGGACTGACCTACGGCTACATGACGTCGCCGGGCGGTATCATGCAGACGTCGCAGACTGTCAGTCAGGATGTATCGTGGTGGACTGCGCCACGTATTGCCATCGAGGTGCTCATGGATATTATTACTATAGGTAAGCTAAAAGGAATTAAAAGTGCAGCTACCAAGGCAGTAACTGATTTGACAGCCGAGGCTAGTGCTATCAAAAATATTTATAGCTCTTTCGGTATGGTAATGCAAGGAGGTAAACCACGTTTTGTCCCACTTAGCGAAGCCGTGGATGTTTTCATGAATACTACAGCCCACAAATATGGTCCGAAAATCTTCGAGAAGGGCGTCAAAGATGTTTTGGAGCCCCTTGTGAGAATAGGTTTCGTGTCGAAACAAGGTGTTTGGGCTACACGCGAAGCCATGAAAACAGCGACATTGGAATTTGCTGGTAAACAAGCTTTTGAATCTGTTTACAAGGGTGCTCTTGACTTTTATGCTAAGAAAGTTGTCCAATATATCGACTATCAACTGATTCCTCCCGTTGCATCAGGCTTGCTACAAAATTCAGTGTCCACATTAGCATTGGGAAATGCCATTTCTCGAGGTGTTACTACCGCCGGACTACTCTCTTCTAACCTCTGGGGCGGCACTGGCTCATACGACGGTGACCTGCTGCAGAAGGGTATGAAGGCCAATATTATGTCGAACATGCACCAGGTGAGCCTGGTAGGTGGCGGCTACGTTATCACCACCCCGCAGAAGAACCTCTGCTATCATACCTATATTAAAGATGTACCCGCGAGTACCAC
>Ga0247610_10004492_pt1 | contig 14945 bp, 9 predicted proteins | sample 174DNAGHGhighgp2_FD_193483 | JGI IMG/M metagenome (GOLD analysis project Ga0247610, IMG submission 193483) | Sheep rumen microbial communities from Palmerston North, Manawatu-Wanganui, New Zealand - 1742 DNA GHGhigh gp2 | ecosystem: Host-associated > Mammals > Digestive system > Stomach > Rumen ... | reverse complement strand
CCTTTTTTACACGGTCGAAAACATCAAGAGCATCTCTTGTTTGCTCCGGTATTCGTTTCATAAGTGCCATATTTATATCATTTTTTACATCCCCATCAGGTCGTAAATCTGTTCCCTTATAGACAATAACAATATGCTTGTTTTCTTGTATTACATAAGCTGAGAAACCTGTTTTCGGATTTTCGGCAACACCTAATACTTTTGTTCCTGTTGGAAATTTAGCGGTTTTTAAATGGTATGCATTGCATGCATACTGTTTGTAACGCTCATGACGTTGGATTTCATTTGACATAAAGCCTCCTCTTATAGTTAGTAAATGTATCAATATCTTGTGGTAAAAAATAATAAATGTATATTTTATTTATTAAACTACCATAGAATATATTAAATATCCTACCCTTTTCATTGTATAAAAATTTTCACAATTTGTCTTAAAATATTAAATTTTTGTTACAATTGAACAAAGATGTTTTGTATATAATAAATATTATGAATATTAAAAATATTATTAATAAATGTTCATTCTTATTAAAACATAATAAATTTAATTATTTGTTATTAATTATTTTAACAATCGTTTATTATTTATATTTAAATCAAATAGTAGTACCCTATGGAAGGGTACATGACATCTTAATTGATGAGAACACGCTTCCTGCACAAGCACACATGCCTGAATATATAATGCTATCGTATCCTACATATATGATATATATTTTAGTTTCTTTTTGGATAGGTATTAAAATATATTTTTTAAGATTTTTAATTTATCCAATTATACTTAATTTATATTTTTGGGGGTCCATGTATTGTATTATGTCTCATGGTGTAGAATATATTTGGTTATATATATTAACATATCCTATATTAATGTCTATTGCTATAATATTTGCAATAATAGGGTTCATTCAAGACATAAAAACTTTCAAAAACACTTCCGTTCCTGACGATTATAGTATTTATCAAAATATTTCATCTAGTGTTTCAATATGGAAATCAAGATTTTCAAAAGTTTTCTGTTTCTTCAAAAGTATCTGCATAAAAATATGGAACTATTTTACGGAAGATATAAAATAAAATATAGGGTAGATTTTTCCTTATTCCGGAGCTGATATAAAACTTCAACAAAACCTTACATTTTGAAAATAACTCTTAATATGTGATAATAGTGGTATGAAAAAAAGAGTTATAGCATTGGTGGATTGTGATTCGTTTTTTGTATCCTGTGAGCAGGCGGATGATAAAAGATACAAAAACACTCCGACCTGCGTAATTTCAGGCAAGAACGGATGTGTTATATCACGTTCAAAAGAGGCGAAAGCTATGGGAATCAGAATGGGTATGCCGATGTTTATGGCGAGTAAAGAATTTCCCGATGCAAACTATATTGTGGCAGACCACTACAAATATCACGATTATTCCAAACGTGTAATGTCATGCCTGAACGATTTCAGTCCCGATATAGAAGTCGTTTCGGTTGACGAAGCCTATATTGATTTAACCGGAACAGAAAAATTATTCAAAAAAAGTTATCCCGAAATATGTCAAATGATAAGAAAGGTTATCCTTGAAAAGACAGATATACCTGTCTCAATAGGGTTGAGCTCTTCAAAAATACTTGCAAAACTTGCAAGCGATAAGGCTAAAAAAACGGGCGGTCTGTACGTAATAAACCAAGATAACCTTCAAGAGGTGCTTAAAGGGACAGAGATAGATGAAATTTGCGGAATAGGACGAGCAAATGCCCTGACCTTGAAACGGAACGGGATACTCCTCGCGTCAGAGTTTGTAGTGCGTGAGGACGGTTGGATAAAAACAAAATTAGGGATAAATGGGGTAGAACTCAGACACGAGTTACTTGGTGAAAGTATATCAAAAGTGGATAACAGATACGAACCTCCAAAATCTATCCAAGACACTTCAACTATTTGTGACGGAACGTTTTCCGACAATTTGGACACTATAAAAATGGAAATATCACGTCATTTGCACAGTGCATGTTCAAGATTAAGATACCACAACGGAAAGTGTTTAACGGTTGGAGTATTATTGAGAACAAAAGATTTTGCAACCCTTTTTGACAAGGAAAGACTCGTTAAACCGACAGATTTTGAACTCACTTTGCAAAGAGTCATAAATAAAATTATCCCAAAATTGTATAAAGAGGGTATAATGTATAGGAGTACGGGAGTTGTTTTAGAGGATTTATCTTTCTGCGGGGAACAGCTTTCACTCTTTGACGAGGGAGATGAAAAAGAAAAAAGTTTGAGTAAATGTATTGATAACATTGAAAAGAAATTTGGCAGAAATGCAATAAGGACAGGGTTTTAGAGGGTAAATGTTAAAGAAGTTTCTTGATTTTGAAAAATTAAAAAAGTTTTATTATACAAAGATTTTGAGAAGAAAATATTACCGTGTAGGGAGTTGTAAAGGCTGCGGAAGATGTTGTCATCAAATCTACGTTCAGCACGCAAAAGGGGTTATCCAAACGGAGGAAGATTTTGAAAAGCTCAAATATCAGCACAGATTTTATACATATCTAAAAGTCATAGGGAAAGACGAGATTGGTTTAATCTTTGAATGTCAAAACCTTGATAAAGAAACTCATCTTTGTAAAATACACAAGACCCGCCCCGGAATATGCAGAAGATACCCTCAGGAGGAGATTTTCACAATGGGCGGAGTGTTAGCGGAAGATTGCGGATACAGCCTTGTCCCGATAGAAACCTTTGAGGAGGTCTTTGAACAGGTCAAAAAAAATGCCGGCAAAGAGTCTTTCATAAAACGGTTGTTTGATGAATAATATTTGTTTTTATTTTTTAAAATTCCTCATATATACGATTGATTAACACGTTTTTCGTATTGTTTTACTAATAAAAAAAAAGTATAATTTATATAGTAAAATGGGCGGAAAAGACCTTTAAAAATGATAAAAAAATTTTCAAAACACATATATGCAATATTAATATTTTATTTTATCTGGCTAGTCTGTATTCCTCTTGGTTTCAGGTTTGGAGTAGCCCCGCTTTTGAATAAAGCTGATAAAAATATCAAAATTGAAAATCTCTGTCTTTATACGAGTATCTTTCCGAACCTTAAATTCAGGGCAAACGAGATAAAATTACTCAACAATGACGGATCTGAAGCGTTTAAAACGACAAATCCGAAGCTAAATATACGGATTTTGCCTGTATTATTGGGAAAAATTCATATTAACAGTTTTGAGAGCGAAAATATATCCGCCAATTTTGTGCTTAAAGATAAACTGTATCTGGGAGAATACCCGATAGAAATACCTGAAAAACAAATAAAATCTCAGATTGACAGAATAAAACTGAATGATTTAAATTTGTCACTTGCAGAAAATGACAACTCTCATAAACTGAACGGAAAAAACATCTATTTCAAAAAGAAAAAGAAAACGCTTATTTTTCATTCCAGTGCAGAAGTCTTATCACAAGGTCACGAATCCTTTGCCTATTTTGATGTAAATATTCCGAATAACAAAAATTATAAAAAAACGAAATTCAATATTATCATTAAAAACTTTAACCTGAAACCATTCTCCGCACTGGCTAAAAGTCTTACAAAAGATTTAAAAGGGTATGAACTGGACTCTTTATGCGGAAGTATAAACTTGAAATCCAATAACAAAAACCTAAAATCAGAAATCAAAGATTTAGAAATAAATTTTGAGAACAAAAATTTCTCTATGAAATTTCCTTCAAAACTCAAGATAAACGGTGATTACAGAATCGGGAAAAATATAATAAAAATAAATAGTTTAAAAGCAAACAGTGAACGATTACACGCTCAAATGAGCGGAAAAATTAAAAATTTCACAACCTTAAAACCTAATTTTGATACCGAAGTAACGATTGAAAAATCGGATATAAGAGAAGGTGCTCTCCTTATGCCTCCGGTCATAACACCCGATATAAATATTCCTAAACTTAAAGAATATCCGTTCTATGGAAACATTATCGGAGATATGAGAATAAGAGGTGATTTCCCTGAACCGAATATTTACGGAAAAATAAAAGTAACTGACGGTATATTAGTAAAACCTATCCCAAATAGCAAAAAAGGAGCAGATATAGGGATTGAATTCGTTGGTAAAAAGTTGAACCTTGATGTAAACGTACCGGCAGGCGATAACGAAGTCGTAACGGTTGATGGTGACATTGAAGTATATGGTGATAAATTTTCCCATTTAAACATAAAAAGCACCCCGTCTGTCAGCCTCGAAACAGCAGAATTTGTTGTGAACAGATTACATGAGATCTTTTGTTTTATGGTAGGTCCCGTTCCTATTATGGATATAAAGGGACGAGGAAATATTGATATAAGAGTCGTCGGAACAAAGAAAAATCCTCATATTTGGGGTGATTTTAATTTCAAAAATGCAAATGCTTCATTCTTGGAGGTTAAAAATCTGGTTTTAGAAAATGCAGACGGGAACTTACACTTTGATAACCAGAAAGCTCATTTCGTGAACAGAACAGGAACGTTACACGGTCAAAAAGCAACTGTGGACGGGACTTGCACCTTGTTTGGGGATCTCGATTTTAATGTTACCGCAAATAATCAAAACCTGAATGATTTGTATAATACCCTCACAACATCACCAATGCTTGTTGATATACAAAATATTGTCCCTAAAATTTCTCATATAGATGGAAAATCAGACTTTTTCCTTAATTTAAAAGGAAAATTATTTGACATAAAAGATTTAAAAATAAATGAAAATGTTATCCCTAAAGGGTATATAAAACTTTTGGGGAATTCAATGGTAATAGAGGGAATGCCTGTAAAAGGGGTTAACGGGATTATAAATTATAACAAAACCGACTGCGATTTTGATTTAAAATCGGTTCTTTCCGCAAACTCCGTAACCTCGGTCAAGGGTGAAATTAAAAACAATATTGCGGATTTAAAAATTGATGCCCCGAGATTGTTGGTAAACGATTTTGATAAAGAAGAACTCAGATTTTTAGATAATCTTTATATAAAATTAAACGCAAAATATAAGGGAAAAATTAACGAAATTGAAATCGGCAAAATAGATGCGGTTATTGATATTTTGGGAGATAATCATCCGGTAAAAAATCTTAAAATTATGTCCGGAAAAATAACCCTTAAAAATGCCGGATTAAATATTTCAAATATGAGCGGAGCTGTCAGACAAAATCCGTTCAATATGAATTTGAATGTCAGAAATATCGATAACAAGAATTTGAACCTCGCAAATTCTCATATAAGCGGAAACTTTAACTGCAAAAAATTTGATTTAACAACAATAAACTATTTAATAAAATCAAATATTTTACCTAAAAATATCCAAAAAGAATTAAACCATTTACACTTCAAAACAGGTAATGTCGGCGTATTTGTGAAAGCATTTAACAGCAGTCTAAACGGTACGGTTAATCTTAATAATATTGAGTTCGATTATTTATTAGGAAAAACACATATCCCGTTCTCGTTTAAAGACGGTCAATTAAATCTGAAAAATAATTCCGTAAAAATAAAACAGATGGTCGGATATATTGATGAAATGCCTTTATACATTAACGGTCAATTGGATAATATGATAAGAAATCCTCAATATAAGTTAAATATTAATTCCAAACTTATTCAACAAGTTTTTGATAAATATTGGAATGCTTCAAATATTTATCCGATAAAATCCACGGGAAATATAACATATACAGTGCTTGCAGAAGGAAACAAATCTCATTCCCGTATAAAATCCGTTGTAAATCTTGACGAAAAATCAAATATTTATTATATGGGAGCAACCTTCGGTGATGATGTTCCAAACAAAATATTTTTAGATGCCGATATTGATAATTCCAAATCTTTAAAGATAAATAATTTTATATATACAAAAAATGTTGGCGCAAAACCTATCCCGATTATTTCTGTAAAAGGTGCAGTTAAACCAATCGGCAAAATTTATGAGTTCAAAAATCTGTATATAAAAACCGAAAATCCTGCAGATGCAAGATTATTCAACATTATATTTAAAAAACCGACAATTAAAAAAGGAACCTTCACTTCTGACTTGAAGATTAACGGAACCTCTAATCACCCGAAAGTATTGGGACAATTCAATGCAAACGAACTTGAGATGCCGTATATCAATACAAAAGTGAAAGAAATTGCCGTAAAGTTTGAACCAAACGTTATCCAAACATCTACAAAAGGTCATGTCCTTGATAACTATATAAAAACAAGTGCAAACATCAAAAACAATCTTACCCCGCCATACAAAATAAATTCTGCGGAAATATACATAGATAATTTGGATTTGAATGAAACAATAAATCAGTTAAAACAACTTGAATTAAAAGGAATATCCTCCGCAATAGATGCGAATGTTGATGAATCAAGCGCTTATATAATACATTCTTTACTGTTCGACAATGTAAAAGTTAAAGCGGGAAATGTACAAATAAAAAATATAAAAACAACCGATTTGGAAGCAACATGTTCACTAAACGAGAAAATGCTTGTGTCGGTTGATTCTTTCAAGTTCAATATGGCAAGCGGCGAAATAACGGGTAAATTGAATTTCAACCTGTTGAATAACTTCCTGAAAATGGATTTGAATGCTAAAGATGTTAATGCAAATTCACTGACATACGCACTTTTTGATATTCAAAATCAAATATACGGTTCACTTACGGGACACATAGATTTCAGCTGCAACGCAACGAATGATAAAACAAGATTAACAACCCTGAACGGCTCGGGAACATTTAACGTAACCGAAGGAAGAATGCCGAAGCTCGGTTCTTTGGAATATCTTTTGAAAGCGGGTAACCTGATTAAAGGCGGAATAACAGGGCTTTCTATGAACGGAATAATTGATATTATAACCCCGATGAAAACAGGGAATTTTTCAAGTATAAACGGAAGAATAAGGATAAAAGACGGGGTAGCTAAAACTATTGAAATCAATTCAATCGGTAAAAATCTTAATCTGTATATGATAGGAAATCTTAACCTGTACACAAGTATAGCCGATATGCGTATCTTTGGACAGTTATCGCGCAAGGCTTCAACGATTTTGGGTGCGGCAGGAAATCTTTCTTTAAATACTTTGTTTAATAAAATACCGGGGATATCACTGGACAGTGACAATCAACTTGTAAACGATATAAACAAAATACCGGGAATAGAATTATCGAATACCTCCTCCAGAAAATTCATGGTTGAAATATTGGGTGATATTGACGGTGATGACTTTGTAAAAAGTTTCAAATGGGTGAAATAGAGAAACAATTCGACAAACAAAACTGCACTCCTTATTTGAAGTGCAGTTTTGCTTATTACTCAATAACCTTAATTATTTCCAGCTGTTTAAGTATGCTTCTTGTTCAGGAGTGAGAGTATCAATTTTTATACCCATAGATTCCAATTTAAGAGTTGCAATTTTTTCATCAACTTCTCTTGGAAGAGTATAAAGTTTATTTTCCAATTTACCCCTGTTTTTAACGATAAACTCAATACCTAACGCTTGGTTTGCAAAACTCATATCCATAACGCTTGCAGGGTGACCTTCTGCCGCAACCAAGTTAACCAATCTTCCTTCCGCCAATACGTAAACTGATTTACCGTTTGTCAACTTGTATTCATCCAGGAACGGTCTTATTCTGTTAATTTCAACCGTATGATTTTTCAAATCAGGAACATTAACTTCGTGGTCAAAGTGTCCTGCGTTACAAACGATTGCACCGTCCTTCATATCCATTAAGTGTTGAATATCAACAACGTGTTTATCACCGGTAACAGTTAAGAAAATGTCACCGAGTTTTGCAGCTTCGGCAATAGGCATAACTCTGTAACCTTCCATAGCAGCTTCCAATGCTTTTAAAGGATCCACTTCACAAACAATAACGCTTGCGCCCATTGCTTTTGCTCTCAAAGCACATCCTCTGCCGCACCAACCGTAACCTGATACGACAACCGTTTTACCTGCAATAAGAATATTTGCGGCTCTCATTATACCGTCTAATGCACTTTGCCCCGTTCCGTATCTGTTATCGTATAAATGTTTTGTCAAACTTGTGTTAACACCGACTGCCGGAAACATTAATTTTCCTTGATTTTCAAGTGCTTGTAATCTTATGATACCTGTTGTTGTTTCTTCGGTTGAGCCGATAAGTTTCTTTGCAAGCTCCGGTCTTTCAGCGTGGATTGTTGCAACAATATCACATCCATCGTCAATAACTATATCAGGATTATGATCCATTGCAGCTCTCACATGGCTTCTGTATGTTTCAACAGATTCTCCTGCGTAACCTAAAACGGGGATTCCCCAATATTTAACAAGGGCTGCCGCCACATCATCCTGAGTAGATAACGGGTTAGAGGCAACCAATACCGCATCGGCACCACCCGCTTGCATAACCGTACATAAAGCTGCTGTTTCCTTTGTAATATGAACACAAGCAGACAATTTCAAACCTTTAAACGGTTGTTCTTTTATAAATCTTTCTTTTATCCTCATCAAAACAGGCATATTCTTAAATGCCCATTCAATATTATTTTTACCTTGTTCGGCAAGACTAATATCCTTGATGTCGGATTTTTCTATAATACTTCTGTTTTCCATCGAGCTATTCATGGTTACATTCTCCATAACGACACTTTCCATTGAAACCTTCCTTTATATTTGGTTGTTGAGTTACATATTTCGGATTAGTGTATTTTTTACACACATTTATCCATTGTCATTTTATCATAAGCATAAATTATAGTAAAAAAATATTTTCTAATCTTTACAATACGCAGAACCCCCTTAGCGAGCATGAAATCATCAATTTCGTGTTTTAAAATTATTTTACTCTTACTTTAGGAACAACCGACATGCCCGGAACTATTATAAATTTTTTCGGGTCGATTTTTTCCGTGAACACGATTTTAACAGGGATTCTTTGAACTATTTTAACAAACGAACCTACCGCATTTTCAGGCGGGAAAAGGCTTGATTTTGCACCCGAACTTCTTTGGATACTGTCTATTTTACCCTGAAATTTGTGTTTTGGATATGTATCAATTTTTATTGTGACAGGCATTCCCGGTTTCATATGTTCTAATTGAGTTTCTTTAAAATTAGCCACTACCCATATATTGTTAGGTACAAGGGTTAAGAGCGGAGAGCCTGCAGCAACCATCATCCCTTTTTCTACTCTTTTAGAGGCAACCGTACCATCCTGCGGAGCATATACCGTCGTATAAGAAAGATATAGTGCTGCCATATCTTTTTGTGCCTTTAATGCTTTTAAATCGGCATCTGCAACACTGTTTCCGCCTGCAAATATATTTTCCTGTGCTCTTGTTTGATTTGCTTTAACTGCCTCATAACGTGTTTTTGCATTATCAAGCACCTGTTTTGAAACTGCTCCCGCATTATAAAGATTTGTATATCGGTCAACATCTCTTTTTGCAAGTTCAATTTCTGAATTTACCGCATCAAGAGAAGCTTTTGCATTCTTTTGGTCAACGATTTTTCTGTTATAAGCGGCATCCGCTTGCTCCAGCTTTACCTGATAATCTCTCGGATCTATTTTACAAATAGGATCTCCCGCTTTAACCTGTTGGTTATCTTTTACATAGACTTCAATTATTTCACCTGATACCTTTGGAGCAACACTGACGGTCGTTGTCTCAACGTAAGCATCATCAGTCGTTTCATATCTTGTCATGTCGTATATAAAGTATCCTGCAACCAATATCAGAATTATACCTGCACAAAGTGCTATTTTTCTCTTTTTACCTCTTGATTCGTTTTCTTTATTATTTTCGTTATTTATTTCGTCCATATTTACCTCATTGTTTATATATGTATTTCTATTGTTTCTTTCATTATTTTCCTCAAGTTTATAAGTCCTGTTTTTAAATGTTCTATTTCAGTTTTTTTCATCTTGGCATGAACATCATCAAACATTGGTTTTATAATCTTTGTCAAATAATTTATGGCAATCATTCCTTCATCAGTTACGGTTATAATATTTGCCTGTCTTTTATTTTTTGTTTTTTCTTCTCTTTTTATGTATCCTTTTTTTTCAAGGTTATTGAGCATTCTTCCCGTATTTGCCCGGTCTTTGAGTATCAGTTTGGCAAGATCTCGCTGATGGATTTCACCGTTATATTGGCTAATTGTTGCAAGAGCAGTCAATTCATCAAGAGTTATGTCCATTTCTAACTTTTCTTCCAACTGCTTTGCAAGCATTTTTGCATACTTCTCCGTCAATTTTATTTGGTAGTACAGAGAATCTACAAAACCTTCTATTAGTTCATTTTTCTTATCAATAACACTTTCTTTCATCTTCTCATTATTATTTTTATTAAGTTTTATGTGTTGCAAATGCAACATTATTATGGTATCATCTTATTGATAAAATTTCAAGTATTAGGAGAGATATAAATGAAAAAAATCATAAGCGTTTTGTTATTATTAGCTTTTATCGGGCTGGAAACGGCTCCTTCCTATGCTTTTTTAAGAAGCCGTGTTTCAAAAAATGAAAAAGTTGAACAACAAAAGAAAGCTGATAAAGAGGAATATAAAAGAGTACAAAAACAAAAAGATATACCATATAAAAAATTAAAGGTTGAAAATAAATACGATTATATAAATATGCCGTGGTGGGAAGGATTTAACGATTCTTATTTAACAGGGTATATTGACAGGGCTATGGAGCATAACTACGATCTCAAAATGGCAACTTTAACGGTTGATGAATATTTTCAGAGTGTAAAACTCAGAATGTCTGAGGAAATGCCGCAGGCTCAAGCAGGTTTTGGATATGGTGCGGCAAGATTACCTAAAATACCTATGATTACAGAAGGAAGTGCTCAGGCATCACGTTTACCTATACCGTTACCATTACTCTCGGACAGGACTGTTCACGGGATGGGAGTTCCGCTGTTAGCAAGTTATGAAGTGGATATTTTCTTAAAAAATCATGATAAAACAAAAGCCCAAAAGAAACTTTTTGAGGCTTCAATAAGTGATGAAAGAGCAACATATATAGCGATAGCCTCAGCTGTAGGAACAGTTTATTATAATATTGTAAAACTTGATAAGGTTATATCTTTGCAAGAGGATATAGTTAATTTGAGAAAAAACATATACGATATGATGGTTTTGAGCCACGAGAACGGTATAACTTCAACCAGTGATATGATAAAGGCTAATAAATTATATATAGCGGGTCAAACAGATTTAATTGATTTAAAACGCACAAGACAGGAATTATTAAATCAATTAGCCGTACTTATAGGTGACAGTCCCGCAAATACAGACGAATATGAAAGAATTTCTTACGATAAAATCCAATACAAATGCAACATTCCGGATGAAATAGTATCCGATATAATAACGGAAAGACCCGATTATCATAAAGCGGAGGTTTTACTGAAAAAAGCGGGCATTGATGTGAGAGTTGCTAAAAAAGAGTTCTTGCCGACAATCAGTATATCAGGACTTGCTCTATTTGGTTCGAAGAATTTCGGAAGTCTTTTCACCACAAATAACGCACTGGCTGCTTTAAGCGGATCTGCTATGCTTCCTCTGTTCACAGGCGGAGCAAGAATTGCAAATCTTAAAATGAGCAAAGTGAGAATGGAAAAAGCCCTCAGAAATTACCAAAAGACAAATATTGTCGCTATTCAGGAGGTTAATGACACATTATATGCCGCAAAAATGGATAATAAAAAGTTAGAACAAAACAAAGAACACCTAAGACTTGAAACCCAAGATTTTTCTCTGACGGAAAAAAGGTTAGAGCAAGGTGTTATATCCAGATTAGATTGGTGTCAAATGAGAGAAAACCTTTTGACTGTACAAAAACTCGTAGCATCAAACACTCTGGATTGCATGATTGATGAAATCAACATCTACAAAGCAACCGGCACAAAATACTAAGGGTAAATATAAAATAACTTTTGTTTAATCTTAGCCGATAGTTTACTATCCGATAATATTTTTCTCTGTTTCAGCGAGGATATTATCAAGATTAGACGGGTCTTTTATTCCGCCTTGAGCGAAGTTTGGACGTCCGCCTCCGTTAGCTCCCGTTGCTCTTGCAATATCTCCCACAATTTTGCCGGCATTTACTCCCGCTTTCACAAAGTTATCGGATACTTTCACGAGTACCATTTTCTCGGAAGCAAGAACAATAATACTTTCACCCAATTTGCTTGATAAGAATTCGACTCCCGCTTTTATACTGTCATTATCCATAAGTTCAATCTTAGAGATAAATAATTTACCGTTCACTCCATTTACATTTGCCTCCTGAGCTTTTGATAAGAAGGTATTAAATTTACCCCTTGCATTTTCACTCTTCAAATCAACGATTTGTTTTTGGAGTTCTCTGTTTTCTTCGGATAATTTTTCAATTCTTTCACCCACCTCATCATAGTGAACCTTAAATTTTGACGAAAGTTTATCAATTTCTTCCGACTTAGAGTTCAAATAATCAAGCGCCGCATCAGATACAACAACTTCAATTCTTCTTGTCCCTGCCGCGATAGCACCTTCAGATACAATTTTGAACAATCTTAAATCAGCAGTATTGCTTGCGTGAGTCCCTCCGCAAAATTCTTTAGAAATACACTCGTGCGCAATTTCTTGCCCGTTAGATTTACCCCCAATAGAAACTACTCTTACCGTATCTCCGTATTTCTCGCCAAAGAGAGCTGTTGCACCTGTTTGGTTAGCTTCTTCTATTGACATAACCTCAGTGTGTACTTCTATTTTTTCTTTTATCCATTCATTAATAATTTTTTCGGTTTTTTTGATTTCATCGGGAGTCATAGCTCTTGAAAAAGTAAAATCAAATCTCATACGATTTTCTTCAACCTGAGAACCCGCTTGTTTAACTTCATTCCCGATAACTTTAATCAAACCTGCCTGCAATAAGTGTGCGGATGTGTGGTGAAGTCTGATTTCAGCACGTCTTTTTGCATCAATTTTTGCAACTACTTCTTCACCGATAGTTATATCTCCGTTTAACAAAGTACAACGATGAACATAGAGTTCATTTACTTTAAAAGTAGTTAACACTTCAAGTTTAAGATTATCATTTTCAATAATACCGCTATCACCTACTTGTCCGCCGCATTCGGCATAGAAAGGAGTTTTGTTCAATACAACATCAACAAATCCTTCACCTTCTATTGTGCCTAATATCTTTGCGCTGCATTCGTTTTCGGTATATCCTACAAATTCTGTCGAACCGACTTGTTCTTCCATTTTTGCGTATTTTATATCACCTGTGACAGATATTTTTGCAGTCGCTGCTTTTGCACGTTCTTTTTGCTCCTGCATCGCAGCACGATATCCTTCTTCATCTACCCCTATCCCTGATTCTTCTGCAATTTCTTTTGTTAATTCAAACGGAAATCCGTAAGTATCGTAGAGTTTAAATGCACTTTCACCATCAATATCTTTTTTATTATTGATGAATTCTTCAAGCATTTTATAGCCTCTGTCAAGAGTTTTATTAAATCTTTCTTCTTCTTTTTTGATTGTATCAACAATTTTAGCCTTATTTTGAACAAGTTCGGGATATGCTTTGCCGTAGTTTTCAACAACAACATCCACCAGCTTATACAGGAATGGAAGCTCCATTCCCAAGATTTTACCGTGTCTTAAAGCACGTCTTAAAATCATTCTCAATACATAACTTCTGCCTTCATTCCCCGGAATGACACCGTCAGAGATTAAGAAAGACACACATCTTGCGTGGTCTGTAATTATTCTCAAAGAAATATCTGTTTTTTCTGATTTTTTATAAGGAACACCTGACATTTCAGATACTTTATCCAAAATAGGTCTTAATAAATCTGTTTCAAAAGTTGATGCAACACCTTGGCAGACCATAGTAATACGCTCTAACCCCATGCCTGTATCAACGTTTTTCTTTTCAAGAGGTGACTGATTACCCTCTTCATCTTGATATAATTCGGTAAATACAAGATTCCAAATCTCGACCCAGCGGTCACATTCACATGTATCAATACCGCAGTTAGGGTCGTCGCATTTGTATTCTTCCCCTAAATCGTAGTGAATTTCGGAACACGGCCCGCAAGAGCCTGATGCACCCGGAGGGCCCCAAAAGTTATCTTTTTTCCCTTTTCTTTTTATACGTTCTGCCGGAACACCGATACTTCTCCAAATATCGTATGCTTCGTCATCTGTTTCAAAAATAGTTATCCAGAGTCTGTCTTTATCAAGTTTTAAGACTTCTGTAACAAATTCCCAAGCCCAAGGAATAACCTCTTTTTTATAATAATCGCCAAAAGAAAAATTGCCTAACATCTCAAAGAAGGTATGGTGACGAGGGGTTCGACCTACGTTTTCAATGTCGGAATCCTTACCGCCCGCTCTTGCACACTTTTGACAAGATGCAGCCCTTGCAGGTTCATAAGGACATTGTTGAATACCTAAAAATATAGGCAAAAACTGTAACATACCCGCAGTTGTTAATAAAACTGTCGGATTATCAGGGACAAGACTTGAACTTTCCACTATTGTATGTTGTAACTTATCTCTGAAATAGTTTAAAAATAAATCTCTTATCTCATTTCCTTTTAGCATTCTTCTTTTTCCTTCTTATTTTGTGTTTCTTCTATTGTATATCAAACAGAGGAAAAGGGTAAATCGGATATTTCGTTCTCTTATCGGGGGAGTGTTATTATATTGGATTTTTATACTAAAATTATGTTATTATAATATAGATATTTTCGGAATATATTATGAGTGAAATTAAAAAACGTAAAAAAGAAAAAGAGCTTGATTTATTTTATCCGATTATAGGAGTAATTTGTGTTGTAATCTTTTGTGTTTGGGCAAACATATATTCAACAAATTATTTAACAACGAACAATGCAGTAGTTGAGGGGAAACTGATATCAATAACTTCACG
>Ga0247610_10004491_pt1 | contig 14945 bp, 13 predicted proteins | sample 174DNAGHGhighgp2_FD_193483 | JGI IMG/M metagenome (GOLD analysis project Ga0247610, IMG submission 193483) | Sheep rumen microbial communities from Palmerston North, Manawatu-Wanganui, New Zealand - 1742 DNA GHGhigh gp2 | ecosystem: Host-associated > Mammals > Digestive system > Stomach > Rumen... | reverse complement strand
CTCAGGGTTGCCCCAAAGGTTTTCTTCCAATTTGGAGACATAGATGCGGCAGCCGAGCTGTTGGTTTTTGAGGTTTTTGCACGATGTGTAGTACATCGTATTGCCGTCGGCGGTAACGAAAGGCGAACCCTCGTCAAAGGGGGTGTTCACCGCGCCTTGGATAGGCACAGGGATAGACCATTTGCCCTTCTTGTCCTTCTCGGAAAAGTAGATGTCGGTGTAATATGAACCCGAATTGGCGTTTTTGTCGTTGCCGGTGGCGGATTCACGCGCCGACGTGAAGTAGATAGTGGTGGTGTCGGTGCCGAAACACGACGCGAAGTCAGCCTCCTTGTCGTTGAGCCAACGCGCCGGGAATACGATGTGCCGCGTGGGTTTCTGCATCCATTTGAGGGCGTTTTCGCAATCCTGCACGCCTTGTTCGCCCCTTGGGTCTTGCGGCGCGAGGTCGTGGAAGGCACTGTATTGCGCCGATGCGTCCTCGTAGTTGCCGCGCATCTTGAGCGCGTCGGCGAGGTAGAGCGTCGCCAACGGGTTGGAATACTTCGCCTGTACTGCCTGACGGTAATATTTCATTGCGTTGCGTGAGTCGCTCAGATGACGGCTACATTCGCCCAAATAAAACGCCACCTGACCTTTTGTGGGTCGGTCTTTCACTTTCGGGAGATACTTGATGAGCATATCCCGGCATTTGGTGTACTCGCCGCTGTTGTAGTAGGTGAGGGCTGCGTCCACCTTCTTGTTTTGAGCATCCGACGGGTTGGCAACCATCGTCGCTGCCAAAAGTGCGGCTGCTATAAATATACTGCGCATTTTTTTAATTGTTATGAATTCATAATTTATATTCAGAATACGGTACAAATTTTATTCTTTTTTGTGTAATACTCAAATTTTTTTTCTGTTTTTTTTATATTTTGATGCTTAATGACTGTTTTTACCAAATTTTTTGCTTATTTTGCGTTGCAATTGTTGAATTTTTCACACGGCGATACGGTATGTTAGCAAGGGTAATTATGATTCTGACGGCTGTTTTGACGGCTTGGATGCCGGCGGCGGCGCAGATAGACACGAGTTTTGTAATCGACTACTCCGATATGGCGGGGGCGGGCGACGGCTACATCTATGCCGTAAAAAAGTTTAACAAGGGCGAGCTACGCCTCGGCGACTTGGACAATAAGAATTGGGATTTGACAAACTTGAAACCCGATACTTACGATACTGTCCGTTATTATAATAAAAATCGCAGCCGTTACGGAAACCTGTTCCCAAATTCAGAACTCGTCCGTTTCCAAACCAAGAAAAATATGGAGTTTCTCACGATGGATTCGTCGAAAGTGCGTATGCAGGGCATCATCAACGACTATCTCGGACTCAAAGCCGCCGTCGTACTCGTGTTCCCGACCGATTTGGTGATTTATAAATTCCCAATCGGCAAGGGGCGCACCACGAGCGATTCCATCAGCAAGAAGTTTGTATCGAGCTATGGGCTGCAACAATTTGCCGATTCGGTGCGCATCGACTTGGATATGAGCAATATATCGGTATTTGATACAGTATTGTCGATAAAAACCCCGATTGACACCTACACCGCAATCCGCGAAAAAAACATCGTCTATAAAAAAATTGTAGCCTACAAAAACTCCCACTTGATGGGTTGGCGACCCGCGCCCGAATTTGGCAGCTTCACTAAGTCGGTGTATTACAGATGGTTTGCCAAGAAGGGCGGCATTGCTGTTGTAGAGGTGGAGGCGGATGCTATGGGCAATGTGATGTTTGTAAGGTATCAACATCGTCAGCCAATGGAAGTAACGTTGGAGAAGGAGGACGTCAAATGCAAGGGCAACCATACGGGCAGCATCACGGTAATAGTCAACGGCGGAACACCCGATTACACTTACAAATGGTCCAACGGCAAGAAGGGCAAGAAGTTGGACAGCCTTGCCGCCGGTACTTACACCGTTACTGTTACCGACTGCAAGGGCAACACCGACACCAAGTCAATCACCATCAACGAACCCGACGCCCGCCTTGATATGCACATTGATTATAATGATATTCATTGTTACGGCGCAAGCGACGCCAACCTCCGCGCAGTAATCAGCGGCGGCACTGCACCTTATTATATAGTGTGGTCGGACGACACCGAAGCCCCCGAACTCAGCAACCGTGGCAGCGGCGTTTATGGTTGCATTGTCCGTGATGCCAATAGATGTTTTGTGTGGGATTCTGTGGAGGTCATGTCGCCCAAAATCCCGCTCACAATGTCGCCAAAGGTGGATCATTCGATATGTTACGATCAAGCGCGTGGTGCAATAACCTTCGATGTAAATGGTGGCGACGAACCTTACAAGTTTTGGATGGACGATCAACCCGTGGAGCGCGTGGTAGAGAATGTCCGCGCCGGTACTTACACGATGAAAGTAGCCGACAAGTGGGGCTGCGAACTTGTGCGCAAGGCGGAGGTCAAGCAGCCGTTGTCGCGCATAGAGGTTACGGCCAATGTCAATCATGTAAAATGCGCCGGCAGCACTACGGGCAGCATCGAATTGGAGGTGTCGGGCGGCACTCCGGGGTATAATTTTGAATGGTCAAACGGCGAAAACTCCAAGACAATAACGGGTCTGAAGCCCGGCAATTATTATGTAACTATAACTGATGCCAATAGTTGCGGCACCAAGCAGACCTACACCATAACCGCGCCCGCGAGCATCCTTAAATTTACCGCCGATGTTACGGACGTTACCTGCAAGGGCGGCAGCAACGGCGCAATTAGCATCAACGCTATGGGTGGTATTCCGCCTTATAGTATTAGTATCAATAATAAAAACAAACCGCCTGTAAATGAAAATCTTAAGGCTGGCAATTATAATGTAAAACTTCTCGATGACAATGGTTGCGCCGTCATTGAAACTGTGATGGTATCAGAACCCGAAGAGGGCATCACCATCGATATTTCAGCCAAAAATTCGCCTTGCAAGGGGCGCAATATGGGAGCGTTGACGGCAGAAATCACCAACGGCAAGCCGCCTTACAAGTATTCGTGGAACGACGGCAATACTTCCCTTGTACGTGAAAACGTTTCCGCCGGTCATTACACGTTGAGTGTCAGCGATTCGGAAGGTTGCTCGATGGACGGTCAGGCGATTGTCAACGAACCCGACAAGGCTCTCGAAATGACGCTCGAAACCACCGACGCCGCTGCACCCGAATCTGGCGACGCCACTTACAACATACGCGCATACGGCGGCATACCGCCTTACGAGTACCAAATCACCGACCGCGACGAGATTTGGGAAAAGCCCAAGGCATACGGCATCAAGCCCGGCAAACACACCGCCACCGTCATCGACAATGTTGGCTGCAAGATAACAAAAGAGTTTGAAATCAAGGTAAAAAAGAGAAAATAATATGGATTTAATTTTTGCTACAAATAATACAGGTAAACTGTCGGAGGCTCAGGAAATTATCGTTAATCACAAAATTCTGTCGCTTGCCGATATTGATTGCCACGACGACCTGCCAGAGACGCACGAAACCATCAGCGAAAACGCCGAGGAGAAGGCGTTGTATCTTTGGAACAAGTATCACCGCAATTGTTTTTCGGACGATACGGGATTGGAGGTTGACGCGCTCGGCGGTGCGCCCGGAGTGTATTCGGCGCGTTATGCCGGCCCTCAGAAAAATCCCGCCGACAATATGGCAAAACTTCTCGCCGCCCTCGATGGCAACGTCAACCGCCGCGCAAGGTTTCACACCGAAGTTGTCTTGGTGATAGATGGCGTGGTGCATCATTTTGAGGGTTTTGTCAATGGCATAATCACCACCGAAAAGCACGGCAATGGTGGTTTCGGCTACGACCCGATTTTTCAGCCCGATGGATTTGCCGTTACGATGGCGGAAATGTCGGCGGAGGAGAAAAACGGAATCTCGCACCGTGGAATGGCATTAAGGAAGATGGCGGATTGGATTGCGGCAAATTTAAAGTAGATTTTTCATTTAGCGCGGTTGGATTATGGAAAGAACGAAAAAAATAGTTGCTATAATTCTGTTGGTTGCAGGAGTCGTGTGCCTTTGTTGTGAATTGTATATAATAGGTTGTTTCCTTATTATTGCTGCATTGCTGTTTCGATTTGGTAAGAAGAGGGACCGCCGCCGCAATGATGACGACGACGAGCACATACAGAATGTTTGGCGGATGAATAATGGCAATTAAATATGCTGATACCTCCGCCCTAAGTACCTAAAAAAATATAGTTAGGGCGGAACAATCAGCGATACCTCCGCCCTAAGTACCAAAAAAAATATAGTTAGGGCGGAGGTATCGCTTTTTTTTTGGAAAAGATGTTGGAAAAGTGTGTTAATAAATATTAATTGTATTGATTATTAATTAATTATGTTAATCTAACATTTTGCAGGAAAATTTTGTTGAGCAAATTTTCGAAAATGTGCGTTATCCACGGGTAGGGACGTGGCGCGCCGCGTCCCTACATTGTATCCGTTCGACCGTTTTGTTAATTTATGTTAATCACCAAAAATATATTTTGTAATCCGAAACTTCCCTTTTAAATTTGCCGTATAAGCAAATGTCGATTTCCCGCATTGTGGCATCGACAAAAACGACATAATAACTATAATCGCACTCAAGAAATAAGCCTAGGAAACTCATTTCTCGAAAGTTAGATTTTAGAGACTCACGGAATGTCTGTATTTAGGATGTTTCCGTTTCACTCACATTTAGTGTTGCGCCTGTGGCGTAGCCTTATCTATATGTGGGTGACGGATTTTTTCCTAGGCTTTCCGTGAGTGCGAATAGAAAGGTTTACGCCTTTTTTGTTTTCCTTCTTTTTTCTCGGGCGCGATTAGCAAAAACAAGAGAACTATGCAGAAATTTAAGTTTTTATTGGTTGTAATAGCAAGTGTATTGATGGTGGGATGTGGCTCGTCATCTGATGAATTATTTGAACAAGGCCAAAAATTCTACAAAGAGAATGATTATCAAAAAGCGTTTGAATGTTTTTCAAAGGCGGCAGACCAAGGAAATGCAAAGGCAATGAACAGTCTTGGCGTTATGTATGAGTTTGGTAAATACGTGGAAAAAGATTGCAAGAAAGCGTTGGAGTGGTACAATAAATCTGCGCAAACTGATTTGCCTCGTGCTTTGAGAAATGTTGGCAGATTGTATTATTCTGGACAATGCGTAGAAAAAGATTACAAAAAAGCCTATGAATATTTCAATGATGCTGCTGAAAAAGGCGACACTTCCGCACATTCGTATCTCGGAAAAATGTATTATTTTGGCTATTATGTAAGTCAAGACTATAAGAAAGCGTTTGACAACTTTCAACCATCATTAGAAAGAGGTGATGGTACTGTTTTGTATTATGTCGGCAGAATGTATTATTCAGGCAACGGAGTAACACAAGACTACAAAAAAGCGTTTGAATATTTTTCAAAAGCAGCAGATAAAGGTGTGTCAAGTTCGTTTCATTATCTTGGATTAGCATATTATTGGGGGAATGGCGTATCTCAGGATTATCAAAAGGCTTTTGATTATTTTTCTAAATCAGCACAATCGGGTTCAAAATTGTCAGATCTTTATCTCGGATTGATGTATTATAACGCACATGGCACAAAACAAGATTATCAGAAATCATTCGTAATTTTTTCTAAATTAGCCGAAACAAACAATGGATTAGCATTATGCTATCTTGGCAAGATGTATTTGTTGGGAAATGGCGTAACCCAAAACATTCAAAAGGCTTTTGATTGCTTCACTAAATCTGCGGAACAAGGATGGTCTGAAGGTAAGCAATTTTTGGGATACTTTTATTATAATGGATTTGGTGTAGAACCGAACTATAAAAAAGCGTTTGAATGTTTAATTTCTTCAGCAGAAGATGGAGATGAATTATCACAAGAATATGTAGGCATAATGTATTATAAAGGCAATGGCACAACAAAGAATTTTAAAAAAGCGTTTGAATATTTGTCGAAAGTCGCCGAAAATGGAGAAGATAACGATGAAGTCAATTGTTTTTTAGGTTTGATGTATTATAATGGTGATGGTACTGAACAAGATTATGCCAAAGCCTTCAAGTGCTTTTCAAAAGTGAAGAAAAATGACAACGAAATACAATTAATCCTTGGAAAAATGTATTTGCAAGGATTAGGAATAGAAAAAAATGGAAAACAAGCATTTGAATGTTTCGAGAGTGCCGCGCTAAAAGGAAATGAAGTTGCTCAGGTGCAACATGCCTTGTGCTTTTTTGATGGTGTAGGTGTAACAAAAGATGAAGACCAAGGCGTTAGATGGTTAAAATTTTACGCAAATAAAGGTAATACGGAAGCATCTGAATTGTTAAAACAATATGAAGAAGAACACTCTTTTGGAAACAAAGTTAAACAGTTTTGGGACAAACACGGAGATACAATTATTGATTGTCTTTGCAATTTTGGAGAAGCACTATTAGAAGCGAAATTTTGCAAATAAATAGTAATAACTTCTTAGCATAGCAACCGCATCACGTTGAAGCCCGGCATCTATATCGGCGTACTTGTTGCCAAGGGCGGCAAAAAGACGTTCAGGGTTGCGGTGAAATAATCATTGAGGGGACGTGGTGCGCCGCGTCCCTACAACCCTTCCACAAACTTGCCGAACCCCAAAATCCTTTCGGCGTTTTCTTCGCGGAAAAGGAGGTGGCGGAAATCGTTTTTCTTGACGTTCAAATCGACATTCAAAAGTGTCTTTGATATTGCCGCCTTCAATTCGGCGAGGTTGTTGATATTTTGCTTTGCTGCAAGATAATCATAATTGGGCATAGTCTTAGACAGGAGGAAAAAGCTGTCGTAAAAGTCGCGACCCTTCTGCCTGCGGGAAAAAGCCGCGTATGTATTCCAAATCAATCATATTCCGTATGCTTTTAACATTGTTTTCACTCTGTCGTCCAACGCCTTGCACTTAATCCTGTCGAGGAAATTTTGGAGACGGTCTTTGTCGAGGTCTTCCTGCATAAAATAATCGTCGAAACGCAATTCTATCATATCCTGTTCAGTCCGATAAAACGGGTAAAGGTACAACAAGTCGAGAATCGCTTTTTCGGGCGTTGCAAACAGCATTGCACGACCATCTTGCAGAAGTTTTGGCTCGTATCCGAAAAACAAATTCCTCTTAACCTTCTGATAAGTGTAAGTTCCAAAATCGTTAACAAACTGATTGGTTTTCATGGTTGTAACACTTGTTATCGAAACTACTTCTTCGGGTATGATTCCATAAAACGACAATGCCGAATGAAGGCTGATATACGACGGGCGATACATCTTGTTGGCGATATAACGCGCAAAATCGTTCACTTGCTTGTATTCGGGGAAGGCGTAAAACTCGTTTTTGAGTTTGACAAGAAGTCCCTTTGCGCACCAACGGGTAAGGTTGTTGCGGTCGAAGGCGTGTTCCCAAATAGCAATCTGATGCACATTGAAACACCCCAAATGATACATCCGCTTTCTAAACGTCAAGAAGTCCATAACAATTTTGTTTCTAAAACTCTGCAAATTTAATGATTTTTGGAAACAAAACAAATTTTTTATTCAATTCTCCACCTTCCTATACACCTTATCCCCCCTCCGTACCACCTCAGGCACGGGCATAGAGAATACATCGCCTTTCTTGACGCCTGGTACTGGCGAGAGGTCGAGGCGCAATTCTGATACTGTAACCTCCAATGCACCCGTGGTCTGTCCGATGAAAATCACCGTGTCGCCTACATTCAACGCGCCGGTGTTGAGATATACCTCGGCGACAGAAAGACGCGAGTAGAAATTGTTGACAGTGCCGATAAACTCCTTGTGGAATTTGGCGCGGTTGCCGGGGTGATTGGTCCATTCGCCGAGACGTTGACCGAGATAGTAACCATTCCAAAAATCACGGTTGAAAACCTCGCGCAATCGTTCCTTGTCGGCGGCGGCGCGTTCGGGCGTGTAGGTGTGCGCCTGAATTTCGGCGACGGCATTGCGGTAAATTTGCGTAGTGAGCGTTACATACTCCGGCGGACGGGCGCGGCCTTCTATCTTCAATATTTCTACTCCGGCATCGAGAATTTGGTCGAGAAACTCAATTGTACACAAGTCTTTGGGCGACATGATGTACTCGTTTTCGATGGCGAGTTTTTCGCCGGTTTCGAGGTCGGTTACTTCATATCCGCGACGGCAAACTTGAAGACACGAACCACGGTTTGCGCTGCTGTTCATCTGATGAAGCGAAAGGTAACATTTGCCCGATGTCGCCACGCACAATGCGCCGTGCACAAACATCTCTAATCTAACGAGTTCGCCTTTTGGTCCGCGAATGTCTTGCGCGATGATTTCGTCGTGGATGCGGCGCACCTTGTCGAGACTGCACTCCCGCGCCAAAACCACTACATCGCAAAATTGCGCATAAAATTTGACCGCCTCTATATTGCTGATATTTAATTGAGTAGATGCATGTATTTCAACCCCTTGACTAAGCGCATATTGCAACACAGACGCATCGGACGCAATGATTGCCGTAACGTCGTGAGCCTTCGCCAAATCGACAAGGCGGCGCATCGTCGGTAGGTCTTCGTCAAACATCACCGTATTGATGGCAAGATACGACCTTACGCCATGCTCCTTGCACGTCGCTACTATATTGTCCAAATCTTCCTCGGTGAAATTGACGGTTGATTTAGCCCTCATATTGAGGATTCCCAACCCAAAATACACCGACTGCGCCCCGGCATTAATCGCCGCCGCAAGCGTCTCAAAACTCCCCACCGGGGACATTACTTCTATCATTTTTTTTAATGCATAATGCATAATTCATAATGCATAATTGCCATTCGGCAGCAAGCATTAAGCGATATGCAAGTTTTAATTCACAATTCGTAATTCACAATTCATAATTCACAATTCACAATTGCCATCCGGCGGACGCCCAATTATGCATTATGAATTATGCATTGTTAATACATCATCCACAGCCACACCAGCACCACCGTGAATATTGCGCAGCGGAGAAAGAGTCCGAAGGTGCGTTCCTTGATTTTCATCTTGAATCTCAGGAGCAACAACGACACAAACGACAATCCAAGGAATACGAGTGTCGCGATGATGAGTTTGTGGACGTCCACATTCTCGTCAAAACTAAACACCGACATCGTGGTAAGGCATCCCAAGACGAATGAAATATATACCACGCGCCTCACGACAATCCTCAGCCCCGCCACTTTGCCCTCAAACGGGCGCAACGCCATCAGGAAATACAGCAACGCCAATAGTATCAGCGAGCCTTGTATGCACCGGAGCGAGTATGTGATGGTGTTCATCATCAATATCGACGATGCCAACAACACCAGGATAAGCACCGTCTCCAATATGTCGAATTTGTCTTCGACGAATGTGATAAGTTTTGACTTGTACATTTGCGTTTTAAGGTTTTGAGGTTGGTAGGAATGTTAATGACGTCAAAAATCAAAATAAAAATTCTGAGGGCAAATCGCCATGCCGATTACGAGCATATTGTTGTCATAATCGTTGTTGGAAAATTCCACCTTGCGGCTCAGCATCGTCGCGTAGATGTTCCATTTGGTCTTGCGGTTGAGCATATAGCGGAGCGTCAACGCCTTGCGGTCGCTGAATTGAGTGTGTTGCCACAAGCCTTCCACGGCTACGCGCTTGTATTCGATGTCGGCGGCGAGGTATATCTCGGAGATGTCGGGCCTTGTGACGTTGAGCGTGGTGAGCGGGTAGCCATAATTCCAGAAATCCGAACTCTGCCTGCCGTCGGAGATGTTGGAATTTGTGAACTCCAATTGCAAATGGCTTTTCAAACCCTTGATGTTGTCAAACGTAAGGTCAAACCAATGCAATCCTATTTGGTAGCCGTAAAAGTCGTGTGCGTTGTATGTCCTATTTTTGCCCTGATAATTGTACTGCCCGTAAAGTTTGATGTATTTTATGGGCGTATAGTTGACATCAAAGCCAATCTGCACACGGTTGTCCTCGTTGAAGCCATACGATGCGAGCGGCAATCCAATCATCGGCACAAACATCATCGCGTTAGGGCCATATTTGTAAACATTGTCTTTGTTGGTATTGCGCCACATAACGCCCTCTACGACAGAGAGTTCGAGTTTGTTGTTGGGTTTCCAGCCCGCCACGTGGTAACTTGCATATTTATAATGACTTTCGCCGGTCTCGTGCGTGGAGAAATAACTCCAATGGTCGGACTGCATATAGCCCCAGAGCACGTAATAATAAAATTTGCCAAACTGCAAGTCTGCGCGGAGGAAGGGATAATTGAAACTCAAATCGCTCAATATCACCGACCTGTAGCCCGAACCGATTGAATTTTTGCCGTTGCCGAGGGTGAGCGTGAGGTGCTTATTGACATCTACAGAAATATGACCGAACACCATCGCCCAATCCTTGCCGTCAACCTTGAATGCCTTGCCGAAACCTTGTCCCGGTATGCCGCGCATCACGTTGATGATGCTGTCTTCATAACGGGGATAACGCGCCTGGTTTTCGTAAAATTCGGTGTTGAAGTAAATCCTCTTGCCAAGCCGTCCAAACGCCTCAAAACCACGGGTGTTGAGAAAATAAAATTTGTCGCCGTCGTGTTCGCCGTTTTTGTATTGACGCTTGAAATAATTGAGTTCGGCGTCCTTGTCGCTGCGGACGTAGGTGCGCTGGAAGTGGAGTATGGGATTTACGGTGATGGTGTGGATGTCGCTCGAAAATTGGAGGAAATCGTCCTCAAAAAAATGAGTGCGCAGCCAACGTGCAGTGCCGAGCGGTTCTTTTTCTATTGGCAACGGCTCGTCCGACGGTATCAAGACCGGTTTCACAGCCGAAAATGGCGCGTCGTCCCACTCGTCGGCAGCAATCTTGGCCTGCATATCGAGGTCGTACATCCTGCCCAACGGCTGAAAATAACGCTCCTGCGCCTTTGCCGCTAATGTAGCCAATAGCAATATTATCGAGATAAGTATTCTTGTTTTCATACAATTAGCTTTTTTCCTAACAAACCGCAAAGGTAATCAAAAAAACTGAAACATTAAATAATCCTTGCAAATTCCATCACGTTTTTATATTTTTACATCCAAAATCAAAGTTAAACAGTGCTCATTAAACTAAATTAGATTTTCAATATCAAAACATTGACAAACAATTAAAACCCATTATATCTATGATAGACTTCAATTATTATACCCCCACCGAGGTAGTATTCGGCAAGGAATCTGAAGATAAGGTCGCCCAGATGGTCAAGAAATACGGCGGCAAGAAGGTGCTTGTGCATTACGGCGGCAAGAGCGCGCAGAAGTCGGGGTTGCTCGACAAGGTTTGCAACCTCCTGAAAGCCGAGGGCATCCCGTATGTAACGCTCGGCGGCGTGGTGCCAAATCCGCGTCTGAGCAAGGTGCACGAGGGCATCGACCTCTGCCGCAATGAAGGCGTTGATTTCATCCTCGCTGTTGGCGGCGGCAGCGTCATCGATTCTGGCAAGGCGATAGCGTATGGCATCGGCTACGACGGCGACGTGTGGGATTTTTATAGCGGCAAGGCAAAGGCTACATCATTTGTGCCGCTCGGCGCGGTGCTCACGATTCCTGCGGCGGGCAGCGAGATGAGCGATTCGAGCGTCATCACCAACGAGGCGATCGACGTAAAGCGCGGCTACAACAACGACATTTGCCGTCCCAAGTTTGCGATAATGAATCCCGAACGTTCCTATACGCTTCCTCCATACCAGACGGCGGCGGGAGTTACCGACATAATGATGCACACGATGGAGCGTTATTTTTCGCACGACGTCGATATGACGCTTTCCGACAATATGGCTGAGGGTCTTCTGCGCACCGCCAAGGAATGTGTGTTTGCAGTGCTCAAAAATTCCGAGGACTACCGCAACCGAGCCCAGATAATGTGGGCGGGAAGCCTTGCGCACAACGGTCTCACCGGCTGCGGACGTGTCGGCGACTGGGCTACGCATCAGATAGGACACGAATTGAGCGCATTGTTTGACGCCACACACGGCGCGGCTCTCGCGGCAATCTGGCCGAGTTGGGCGCGTTATGTGATGAAGGAAGATGTGTCGAGGTTTGTGCGTTTTGCCGTCAATGTAATGGACGTTCCCAACGACTACTCCGACCCCGAAGGCACTGCAATCAAGGGCGTTGAGGCTATTGAGCGTTTCTATCACGCAATCGGAATGCCCATCAACATCCCCGAACTCATCGGTCGCAATGTTACCGACGACGAAATCAAGGAAATGGCTCGCAAATGCACCCGCGATTACACGATGACGATGGGTCAATTCAAGAAGTTGACGGCAGAAGACATCGAAAATATTTACAGGATGGCGAATTAATTAAGTAGATTACCCATATATCGCCTTCCGCGACATCCTGTGCTTGCCGCCGTCCTCAAAGCATATCGAGAGGTAACTCTCGTAGCGCGAAAATTCTATCTCGCCGTTTTCGACGGCGGCTTTTACGGCGCAGCCGGGTTCGTTGGTATGTGTGCAATTATAAAAGCGGCACTCGCTCAGCCTACTGAAAAATTCCGGGAAATTGTGGGCGACGTCTTCATTGGTAAGTCCCGCCGTTCCAAAACTCCTAATGCCCGGCGTATCAACCACATAACCGCCGAAACTTAAAGGAAACATTTCAGCAAAAGTGGTAGTGTGTTTGCCGTCCAAATGCGCCGACGAAATCTCGCCCGTGCGGAGGTTGAGCCCGGGGTTGATGGTATTGATGAGGGTCGATTTGCCCGTGCCGGAGCGTCCCGAAAGTAGCGTGGTCTTGTCGCGGAGGATTTCGCGGAGGGTGTCGATGCCCTCGCCCGTTACCGACGACGTGCAGTGGCAACGGTAGCCGATTTTTGTGTAGAGGTCGATGCGGCGTTTTAATTCTTCCGCAACGCCCTCGTCCTTGCAGAGGTCGCATTTGTTGAATACGATGATTGGCGTTACCTTGTACGCCTCCGCCGATACGAGGAATCTGTCGATGAACTCCAACGGCGTTTCTGGCATTATCAATGTCGTAACAATCAGACATTGGTCTATGTTGGCGGCAATCACCTGCGACTGACGGCTGAGGTTGGTGGCGCGGCGGACGATGCAGTTTTGACGCTTTTGTACATTGGAGATGACGCCCACGTCGCCGCTTGTTTCCATATCATAATCAACAATGTCGCCCACGGCAACGGGGTTGGTGCTCTTATTGCCATCGAGACGAAGTTTGCCGCGAATCTTGCAGGGGACGATTGCGCCGCTGCCGTTGTCGCGGACGAGGTAGTTGCTGCCGGTAGATTTTATTACTGTGCCTGTCATAATCTTAAAATATCTCAATCCCCACCGGGCAGTGGTCGCTGAATCTCAATTCGGGGCGGATGAAGGCGGAGCGGAGTTGGTCTTTGAGGTTGTAGGTCACCATGTTGTAGTCGATGCGCCAGCCGAGGTTTTTCTGATAGCTGCCGCCACGGTACGACCACCACGAATATTGTTTTTCTTCGTTATTGAACTCCCTGAAACTATCGACGTATCCCAAATCCACAAACCTCTGGAACCATTCACGCTCTTCGGGCAAGAATCCCGATACGTCCTCGTGTTTCTCGGGGTTATTGATGTCTATCCAAAGGCGGCAGATATTGAAGTCGCCGTTGATGATGAGTTTTGGGAAATCCTTGCGCAAATTCTCGATGTATTCGGTGAAGTCTTCGAGCCATTGCATCTTGAAAGCCTGACGCTCGTCGCCGCTTGTGCCGGACGGATGATAGACCGAAATCACTGAAAAGCCGTCGTAGTCGGCTCTGATTACGCGTCCCTCGTCGTCGTACTTCTCTATGCCCATGCCGTATTCCACGTGCTTGGGTTCTATTTTGGTGACGATTCCCGTGCCGGAGTAGCCTTTCTTCTGCGCCGAGTGCCAATAGCACTTGTAGCCCAATCGCTTAAACTCGATTTCGTCTATCTGTTCGGGTTGTGCCTTGGTCTCCTGAATGCAGAGGATGTCGGGGTTTTCTTCTTTGAGCCAATTGTAAAGCCCTTTGGTAACTGCGGCTCTGATGCCGTTGAGATTGTATGATATGATTTTCATTCGCTGAATTGTGTTTGTCTGTTGGTTTTGAACAAGTTAGTGATTTTTGAGAGCATATCCACCTTGTATCGGCAGTATGCGTATTTCTTGAAGCCCATCTTTTCGAGGGCTTGCGGCGGGATGCCGCATTTTTGTGAGTCGATGACGAGGATGCCCGGCTTGTGCGCAAAATATTTGTTGACAATGTGCGAGAGCAACAATATCCGCCCGAAACTTGCATCGGTGGGCATGTTGGCAGTACCGAAAAACGGCATGAAAATGTAATTGTCGCCAAATACCACCAACGCCGATCCTCTCGGCGATACGTTGCGCTCCAAGAGTTCGGTATAGCACCCAAACCTGTGCTCCACTGCCTTGTAAGCCAGGTTTTTGAGCATCATTGCGGTCTTGAAGGATAGCGACTTGTCGATGTCCAAAAAATCGCTGTAAATCACAGCCTTCACGGTGTTGATGATATGGTCGCGGCAGGTGTAGCGGTTATAATTGACAGTGCCTACGAGTCCCTGCACGTCGATATTGGAGATGCCCTTGAAGGTGTCCAATTGATAAATGTATTCCTTTGAGAGACGGCCATTAACCTCCACATTGTCAAAGAAATACTTATCCAATGTAATGTTTACGTACTTAAACGTTTGGTCGATGAAATCGATGAAGCCTTGGCATATTCTTGGCGTAAGGCTGTCTTTGCTGTAGATGCCCGTCCAAAGCATCCCGTAAGGCAGGTACATTCTGTCGGCGTCGCGGAATACGGGCATCACCGCGTCATAATTGCCCATTATGATGCCGTCCCACGCGAGCGAAATGTTGTTCAAGTACCACACGTGTCCA
>Ga0247610_10004489_pt1 | contig 14947 bp, 10 predicted proteins | sample 174DNAGHGhighgp2_FD_193483 | JGI IMG/M metagenome (GOLD analysis project Ga0247610, IMG submission 193483) | Sheep rumen microbial communities from Palmerston North, Manawatu-Wanganui, New Zealand - 1742 DNA GHGhigh gp2 | ecosystem: Host-associated > Mammals > Digestive system > Stomach > Rumen... | reverse complement strand
CGAGACACCCCAGACTAATGATGTCATCACCCTGAAGGTGAAAGTCAGCGGACATGGTAATATGAATATGCTGTCGAAACCGATTGTGGAGTTCCCTGCCGACTTTGATACCTATGAGCCACAGGTCACCGACCAGACACAACTGACAGTCAACGGCTATGAGGGTACCATCGAATATGAATATACTGCTGTGCCCCGCAATCCTGGTGTCTATGACATCGAACCTATCCGTTTGGTGTACTTTGACCCAGAGATTGGTGACTATCGTACTGCCACCACAGAAGGCTATCACTTGAAGGTAGCCAAAGGCAAGGGTGGTGTCGATGGCAGTCAGGACTTTGCCAACGAACAGGTTAACGGTGATATCTTCCCTATCAAAGAGGGTGATAGCGAACTAATCAAACAGGAGCCTTTGCTCTTTGGTTCCAACCGTTATGTGATCAGTCTGGGTGTACTGTTCCTGGTGTTTATCTCACTCTTCGTTATCTTCCACAAGCGTGCCATCGAAAGAGCCGATATCGTGAATAACCGTGCAAAGAGTGCCAACAAGGTGGCCACCAAACGACTTCGCAAGGCAGCACGCTTGATGAAGGATAATAAGCCTGGTGAATTCTATGACGAGGCTTTGCGCGCTCTGTGGGGTTATGTAGGCGACCGCTTGAATATGCCTGTAGAGCAGTTGTCGCGTGAGAATATCACGGATCGCTTGACAGAGCGTCGTGTCTTGCCTGAAACGACAGCTCAGTTTATCGAAGCCATCGATGAGTGCGAATTTGAGCGCTATGCTCCTGGTGATCCTAAGGGTAATATGCAGAAGGTCTATCAGACGGCCATGACTGCCATAGAACATATTGAAACGGACATGAAGCGTAAGATAAAGAAGTCGGATAATATCGCAAAAAGCATCGTTCTGTTGCTGATGCTCCTGCCACTGTCGCTCTCGGCAGCCACCAAACAAGAGGCTGATAAGGCTTATCTTTCTGGTGAATACCAGTTGGCCATCAGTCTTTATGAGGAAGTGTTGAAGGAAGGTTCAAGTGCTGAGGTTCATTACAACTTAGGCAATGCCTATTACCGCACCGAGAACCTGAAGATGGCTATCCTCAACTACGAACGTGCTTTGCTCTTAGCCCCCAGTGATGTTGATATCCGACACAATCTTCAGGTGGCTCAGAGTAAGACCATCGACAAGGTGACGCCAAAGTCGGAGATGTTTTTCATCACCTGGTATCGTTCACTGACCAACCTGCTAACATCCAACCAGTGGGCGTGGCTTGCCATTATCTCGCTGGCGATGGCCATCGTCTTGGCACTGCTCTATCTTTTTGCCAATGGTATCAGACTGCGAAAATTGGGATTCTTCGGAGGTGTAGTGATGCTGGTACTCTTCCTGTTGGGCAACCTCTTTGCCTGGCAACAGGGACACAACGAGGCTACCCGTGACGGTGCCATCATCATGACGGCAACAGTAAAGGTGAAGACGACACCCTCAGAGACGGCAAAGGATGCCTTTACACTTCATGAGGGAACGAAGGTTACTATCGTTGACGACTCAATGAAAGACTGGAAGCAGGTGACGCTCTCGGATGGTAGAAGCGGATGGCTGCCTGCATCTGATATGGAAAAAATTTAATAGGAAAGGACAAATACATGGGATTCTCTGATCTGATATCGTTGGACCAACAATTACTGCTATCTCTCAATGGCAGTGAGTCGTTGTTCTTCGACGGTCTGATGAAGACGTTGACAACCGCTGCTACGTGGATTCCACTGTATATCGCGTTGTTCTACCTCGTTCTGAAAAACAATGACCGTTATCAGAAGGTAGTGCTCATTGTGATATGTGCCGCCCTGTGTGTGTTCTTTGCTGGCAGTCTTGATGATATGTTTATCAAGCCTACTGTGGCACGTTGGCGACCAACGCATGACCCTGTTATCGGCTTGGATGTTGATTCAGTAAACGGTTATCGTGGCGGACGATTCGGGTTCTTCTCTGCCCATGCCTCCAACACGTTCAGTATCGCCATCTTTTTCGCTTTGCTCATCAGGAGCCGTCTGTTGTCAGTAGCCCTCATCCTCTGGTCGCTTGTCAACTGCTGGACGCGCCTCTATCTGGGAGTCCACTTTCCTGGCGATATCCTGGTGGGACTCCTCTGGGGCGGTATTGTAGGCACAGCCATGTGGTACCTCTATATTCGTTTAAGCAAGCCCTACACGACCGATGCCACCTATGTGTCGGAACACTATACCTCTGAAGGCTATGAACTGCGCGACATTGACGTGGTAGTGACGGTGTTGGCCTTTACCTTAGCCTATGCCTTTATCAAGGCATGTTTCTTTGTTTAGCATATAACTATGGATACAAAACATATACGAATTAACGACTATAATTACAACTTGCCCGACGAACGGATTGCCAAGTTCCCGCTGGCCCAGCGTGACCAGTCTAAACTGTTGGTCTATCGACATGGCGAGATTGGTGAAGACACGTTCTGTCATCTTTCTGACTATCTGCCAGAGGGAGCCCTGATGATCTTCAATAACACCAAGGTTATCCAGGCCCGTCTTCATTTCCGCAAGCAGACAGGAGCGCTCATTGAGGTGTTCCTGTTGGAGCCTGCCAATCCCACAGACTACGAACTGATGTTCCAAACCCGTGGCCATTGCGCGTGGCTTTGTCTGGTAGGCAATCTCAAGAAATGGAAGGACGAAACGTTGTGCCGAACGCTGGAGATCAACCATGAAACGTTGACCATCAAAGCAACGCGAGGTGCTCTGCATGGCACGAGTCATTGGGTAGATTTCGAATGGGACAACGACAAGCTGTCGTTTGCCGAGATTCTGGAAGCTATGGGCGAACTGCCTATCCCTCCTTACTTGAACCGTGAGACTCAGGAGAGTGACAAGACCACCTACCAGACGGTCTATTCGAAGATTAAAGGTAGTGTGGCAGCACCTACCGCCGGTCTTCATTTTACCCCCGAGGTGCTGAAAGCCCTTGATGCTCATGGTATTGATCGCGAGGAGCTGACCCTTCATGTAGGGGCTGGCACCTTCAAACCCGTAAAGAGTGAGGAGATTGAAGGTCACGAGATGCACACGGAGTATATCAGCGTGCGTCGTCAGACCTTGGAGAAACTGCTACGCCATGACTGCCAGGCTATCGCCGTAGGTACTACCAGTGTCAGAACCCTGGAGAGCCTCTATTATATGGGACTGAAGGTGCTGGCCAATCCCAATATCGCTGAGGACCAGTTGCATGTCAACCAATGGGAGCCCTACGGGGACGGTTCCAACTGTGATAGCGAAGCGTTTACAGGGGAACTGTCCCCTTGTTGCGCTCCTCGTGACGCTATTCAAGCCCTGCTCAACTGGATGAAGAGCAACGGGCTGGAAACTCTTCATTCCAGCACACAGATCATTATTGCCCCAGGCTATGATTACAAGATTGTGAAGATGCTGGTCACCAACTTCCATCAACCTCAAAGCACGCTGTTGCTGCTGGTCAGCGCCTTCGTCAAGGGCGACTGGCACAAGATATACGACTATGCCTTGGCTCACGACTTCCGCTTCCTGAGCTATGGCGACAGCTCATTGTTAATCCCATAAGTCCCATAAGACCCATAAGCCCTATTAGACCCATTAGACCCAAAGAAAAAACTATGAAATACGGACTGATCAAAGTGGCTGCTGCCATACCAGGTGTGAAGGTAGCCGATACAGATTACAACACTCAGCAGATAGAGTCACTCATCGTGCGTGCTGAGGGTAAGGGTACCGAGATCATCGTGTTCCCCGAGCTCTGCATAACCGGCTATACCTGTCAGGACCTGTTCCGTCAGAGTCTGTTGCTCGACAAAGCAGAGGAATCGCTGATGGTGCTGCTCGACTTCACCCGCAAACTCGACATCATCTCTGTGGTGGGCATGCCCGTCAGGATTGGCTCCTTGCTCTATAACTGTGGCGTTGTCATCCATCGTGGCACTATCCTCGGTGTGGTGGCCAAGACCTATCTGCCCAACTACAATGAGTTTTATGAGAAACGATGGTATGCATCGTCAACCGACCTCATCGAACAGGATATTTACCTGGCCGGCAATCTGGTGCATGTGTCGAATGAACCTCAGGTGTTCCGCACATGCGATGGCGTGGGCTTCGGCGTCGAGATCTGTGAGGATGTGTGGGCTCCGCTGCCACCCAGCAACAATCTGGCATTGGCTGGTGCCGACATCGTGCTGAATCTCTCGGCCAGCAATGACCTTGTGGGCAAACGTGCCTACCTGCGTTCACTGTTACTGCAGCAGAGTGCCCGCATGATTTGCGGTTATGTCTATACCACATGCGGTTATGGTGAATCGACTCAGGATGTGGTCTATGGCGGTGGTGCCTTTATCATAGAGAATGGTACTGTGATTGCCGAGGCTAAGCGATTCCAGCTTGAACCACAGCTGTTGGTACAACAGATTGACGTGGAACGTTTACGCTCCGAGCGTCAGAACAATACCACTTTCCGTACTGCACAAGACGGTGCCCATGCCAAGGCTGTCGATGCCAAGCTGGTGACACCGCGCGACTTTGAATTGTTGCGCCAGGTGAACCCGCACCCCTTCATTCCCAGTGATGAAGAGATGGGCGAGACCTGTGAGGAGATACTGAACATTCAAACCATGGGCCTGTGCAAGCGTCTCGTTCACTCTCATTGTGACAAAGTTGTCATTGGCATCAGTGGTGGTCTCGACTCCACATTGGCATTGCTGATAGTGGTTCGCGCCTTTGACCGTCTGGGCTATTCTCGTCGTAATATCATTGGAGTGACGATGCCAGGCTTTGGCACTTCCGATCGCACCCACGACAATGCCGTCAGTCTCATGGGAACACTGGGTATCACACAACGTGAGATCAGCATCGCCAAGGCTGTGAACCAGCATTTTGAGGACATCGGTCATAATCCCAGCATGCACGATGTGACCTACGAGAACTCTCAGGCTCGCGAGCGCACACAGATTCTGATGGATGTTGCCAATCAGGTGGGCGGACTGGTCATCGGTACCGGCGACCTATCGGAATTGGCTCTGGGCTGGTGTACCTACAATGGCGACCACATGTCGATGTATGGCGTGAATGCCAGCATCCCCAAGACGTTGGTACAGTCGCTGATACGCTATGCTGCCTCGCTGCCTGCTTTCAGCACACAACAAAGCGTTCTTATTGATGTGATAGACACCCCGATATCACCCGAACTGACACCTGCCGATGAAGAGGGAAACATCAAGCAGAAGACAGAAGACCTGGTTGGTCCCTATGAGTTGCACGACTTCTTCCTGTACTATATCATGCGACATGGTTTCCGTCCTGCCAAGGTGTTCCTGTTGGCGCAGGCCGCCTTCAGTCAGAAGTATAGTGACGATGTCATCAAGAAGTGGTTGACAACGTTCTGCCGTCGCTTCTTTAATCAGCAGTTCAAGCGCTCCTGTATGCCTGATGGACCGAAGGTGGGTGCCATCAGCCTCTCACCTCGTGGCGACTGGCGTATGGCCAGCGATGCTGCCGGCACGCTGTGGCTGAAGGAATGCGAGGCCCTGTAGTTGAAAAACGAATCAAACATATTCATTACAATAACTTAAAAACAAAACGACTATGACAACAAATCAAACAACAAAGTCCTATGTGATTGGCTTGGACCTGGGAGGAACAAATTCCGTTTTTGGTATCGTTGATGCACGTGGTGAGATCAAGGCTACGACAGCCATCAAGACCACAGGCTTTACTGATGTTAACGACTATGTAGCTGCTGCGGTAGATGCCCTTCAACCTATTATCGAAGAGGTTGGCGGCATCAGTAAGATCAAGGCTATGGGTATTGGTGCCCCCAATGCCAACTACTATCGCGGCACCATTGAGTATGCACCCAACCTGCCTTGGGCTCACAACGGTATCGTTCCTCTGGGCGATATGTTCAGCAAGAAGTTGGGCATCCCCGTAGGTATGACCAACGATGCCAATGCTGCTGCCATTGGTGAGATGACCTATGGTGTGGCTCGTGGCATGAAGAATTTCATCATGATTACCTTGGGAACGGGCGTAGGCTCGGGCATCATCGTTGATGGCAAACTGCTTTATGGCTCTGATGGCTTCGCTGGCGAGCTGGGTCACGTCACGATGGTACGTGGTGAGGAAGGTCGTCCCTGTGGTTGCGGACGTACAGGCTGTCTGGAGGCTTATTGCTCTGCAACAGGTGTGGCTCGTACTGCCCGTGAGTGGCTGCAGAAGAGCGACAAACCCTCTTTGCTTCGTGAGTTGGATGCCGACAAGATTACCTCGCTCGATGTCTCTATTGCTGCTGGCAAGGGCGATGCGCTGGCCAAGGAGATCTATGAGTTCACGGGCAAGATGCTGGGCGAGGCTTGTGCCGACTTTGCCGTCTTCTCCAGTCCCGAGGCTTTCGTGTTCTTCGGTGGTATGGTCAAGGCTGGTGATCTCATCATGAAACCTATTGAGAAAGCCTACAACGACCATGTGATGCCTCTGTTCCGTGGTAAGGCCAAGTTCCTGGTCAGCGCCCTCGACGGCTCTTCTGCCGCCGTCCTTGGTGCCTCCGCCATCGGTTGGGAACTGTAACACCGATAACTCCCGTTAACTCCTCGAGCCATAGGCTCGTTAACTCCCCAGGCTGAAAGCCTGTTAACTCCAAATAAAAGAATTATGAAACTGGAAGGAAGAAAACGCAGTTCCAATGTAGAAGACCGTCGAGGATTGAGCGGCGGTGCTAAACTGGGCATTAGTGGTGGCATCGGCGGCATCATCATCGCTGTCGTTATGGCTATCATGAGCGGTGGCGATGTGAGTCAGGTCATCGGCAACGTTGTCAATGCCGTTCAGCAAAGCAAAGTTGAGAAGGTCAATCCGAAGGAATTCTCTGAAGAGGAACAGAAACTGGCCGAAGAGTGCGAAATCATTCTGGGCAGTACCGAGGAAGTGTGGACCAAGGTCTTCAAGGACAACGGCTGGGGCGAATACCGCCTTCCTACGATGGTTCTCTTTACCAACAGCGTGCAGTCAGCATGCGGTAGCGCCACCTCTTCTGTAGGACCTTTCTACTGTCGTGGCGATGAGAAGCTGTACATCGACCTGTCGTTCTTTACCGAGATGAAACGCCAGCTGGGCGTCGAGGGCAACACCTTTGCCTATGCCTATGTCATTGCTCACGAGATAGGCCACCATGTGGAGTATCTGCGAGGCATACTCACTCATGACTGGAGTCGCTTGGGCGAGACTGATAATCAGATCAGCGTGCGCACCGAACTGCTTGCCGACTACTATGCCGGTGTGTGGGCCCATTACGAGGACAAGAAATACCACTCGCTGGAGGACGGTGACATTGAGCGTGCCATCGAGCTTGCCCAGAAGATTGGCGACGACTGGCTGCAGAAGCAGGCGCAGGGTAGGGCAGTGGAGGAATCGTTCACCCACGGCACCTCCAAGCAGCGCATGTACTGGCTGAAGAAAGGTCTCGATACCGGCGATATGCGTACTACCACATTCAATGTGCCCTATCGCGATCTCTGATAAAGGTGTCATTGAATATTTACCTCTAAACAAAGACTCCCGTTCTGCAGAAGCAGGGCGGAAGTCTTGTGTATCAATTGGGATTGTGATTCAAAATAACGGGTAAAAGTGTTTACCAGTCATCATCCTCGTTACCGATGATGCCGTTCTTGATGGCTTCTTCCACCTTGTCGAGGACGGCGTTGGTGTAGGCATGGGTCATGACAAAGGCCTTGGCGCAGGTACGCTTCTGCTTGTCTTTCTCCACAAAAGGATAGTGATGGGCTATCTCCCATTGCTCGTCATAGAGGTTGGCATTGGTCATATCCTCCTTCTTGCGCTTGGAGTCGCCGTAGGTCTTGTCGGAATCTTTCGGACTGAGCCATCCGCCGCTGATGTCAGCCAGTACGTCGTAATTCTGCACGGTGAGGGTGACGCGAACGCGTCCCTCCTTGATGTCGAGGCGGATGACGGGCGTGATGTTGACGGAGTACTTGTTGATGGTACCCATGTGTTCGGCGATGTTGGGGATGGTCGAAGAAATGATGATGCAGCCGGCATCCTTGTCGTTGAGCGTGATGGCTTGTTTGTCCTGGAAGGCGTCACCGTCTATGATATCGGTCTGATCCATATCGTCCACTCTCCATGTCAACAGCACCGAACCTTTTCCGTCATAGACAGTCTCGGCATTAAAGGCTCGTGGTGCATGCAGCATGGGCACATCGCCAACAGTCTTTGAAATACAACTCTCGTTATGATCTGGATCTCCGCTACGCTCGTCTTTCCAAGAGGCGGTAGTCAGGTTAGCAACGAGAACCAACCCTTTGTGTACCTCGCATGCGGGGATACGTAGAAAACCGTTGTAGGTCTTCTCAGGGAGTGTCTCTTTGACTTTTCTCTCGTTACCGTATGCATCGGTCCATTTTCCTTCTACCCAGTTGATGGGTTTGTCGCTCATAAATGGTATTGTAACACATCCCTCTTCGCCTTGATTGGTTCCAATAATGGCATCGAATGTCTCAAAAGAAATCTCTTCAAAATCTATGTCGCCGATTTCCTTAGAGTATGAGATGGTGTTTCCATTATTATACAACTTCCCTCAACGCCCCATGTGTATTTCTTACCGGCAAACTCTGCAGGCCAAAACCAGTCAATCTCCATATAGCCAGGATTGGTACCATCTCGAAGTGACTCATGCTGTGTATTGGTACTCTTGATGAGCCACTTTGGTTCACCATCGGTACCGTTGGTCATAAACATGGTTGAGTTGTCAGAATATTCATTCCTATAGGTTCCTATAACCTTTCCCGAGGTATTCGAGTTGGTCTCGGTAGCATAAAAGAAATTGGTCTTGTTGCCGTCCTTGTCTTTTACGTAGAAGTAGGATTCCTTCAAATTGCAGTTTGCGCTGGCATGCGACATCAGGATCTTTAAATGAATGAGTCCAGGTGTCTTTGCTTCGTAGGTGAAAGCCTGCTTAGGAGTGTCAAACAAACCGTTGGCCGCTCTGCTTGCCTGTAACATTGAACAAAGCAACGTGAGCATAATCAAAACAGTCTTTTTCATATTTTAGTCTTTTAGTTACTCATAGTGGTGGTTTTAAGAAAAAAAGGGGCCAAGGGAGTCTGTGAAACTCCTTTGGCCTCTCTTGCTCCCCTAATCCTGTCGTTAGGATAGGGGAGTGTGAGTCTTATTCCTGTTCTTGCGAAACGTTTTCGGAGTCGATGGCCTTGATCTTGTCTTTGACAAGTTGCAGGTCGGCCTTGAGTTTCTCCACCTTACGGTTCATCTCATCGATAAGCGAGTTGCCTTTCTTTGACGAAACGCTCAAGAACCCGAGGTTATTCTCATAGGTCTGCACTTCTTGCTTCAAGTTCTCATACTGACGCATCAGGCGAGTACGTTCGTTGTCGAGTGCACCCTCACCGCGTTCTGCCACTTGTTTGAGGTTGTCCTTGAACTTGTTCAGGCGACGCTTGGCCACACCAACGTTCATTTCCTTGTGGAGTTTATCAAGAACGGCATGATAGTCGGCATACAGCTTGTCTTTCTCCTTGAAGGGAACGTGACCGATGCTGTTGTACTCCTCTACAAGAGCCTGTACCTTGTCTTGCAAATCTTCCTGCTCGCCTGCTTCTGCCACAGCCGTAAGACGTGCAATGACATCGCGTTTCTTCTCAAGGTTCTGACGCTCCTCACCACGTTGACCGGCTCCTGCTGCATTGCGGGCCTCGAAGAATTTGTTGCAGGCTGCAAGGAACTCTTCCCACAGCTGGTCGCCTAACTTCTTGGGTACCATGCCGATGGTCTTCCATTCTTTCTGCAGGGCAATAAGTTTGTCGCTGGTAGAACGCCATTCGGTGCTGTCCTGCAGGGCCTTTGCCTTCTCGATGAGTGCACGTTTCTTGTCGGCATTCTCTTTGAAGGCATCCTTCATGGTCTTGAAGTATTCGGCCTTGCGCACAAAGAAATCGTCACAGGCAGCACGGAAGCGCTCAAAGATCTTGACGTTCATCTTCTGTGGTGCGAAACCGATAGTCTTCCATTCCTGCTGCAGGGCGATGATCTCCTGCGTGCGACGCTCCCAGTCGGCGCTGTTCTTGTTCTCTTCGGCAATGATGGCTTCCACCTTCTCGCAGAGGGCAGTCTTCTTAGCCAGGTTCTCTTCCTCGCGTGCACGCAAAGTCTCAAAGTGCTGCTGATGACGTTTGTTGACAACGGTAGAAGCAGCCTTGAAGCGCTGCCATATCTCCTCGCGCAGCTCTTTGCTCACAGGACCTGTCTCGCGGTACTCCTGATGCAGCTTCTGCAACTGATGGAAGGCACTGATAACATCTTCCTCGTCGGCCAGTTTCTCTGCAGCCTCACAAAGACGTGTCTTGGCCTCAAGGTTCTTCTTGAAGTCGTATTCGCGTGCCTCACTATTCAGCTTTAGCAGGTCATAGAACTGCTCAACGTAGAGCTGGTAGTTGCGCCACAGTTCGTTGGCTTTCTCAGCAGGAACAGCCTTGATCTCCTTCCATTCGTTCTGCAAAGCCTTGAACTCCTGATACGACTTGTTGGCTTCCTCTGGTGAGGTAACCAGTGTCTTGATTTTCTCAATGATGTCGAGTTTCTTCTTCAGGTTCTTCTGCTTCTCAGCTTCCTGTTCCTGGAACTGCTGCTGACGACGTTCCTTGATGATTACCATCTCGGCCTTGAACGATTCCTCGTCAGCATCAGGAGCCACCTGATAGGTCTCGGGATTGCCACCAGCGTCAAGGTATTCCTTCAGTTGTGCCTCGCGCTCGGCAATATGGAGTTTATAGAACGATGTCTTCAGGTATTCAACCTCGTCTCTCTGGGGAGGCTCCTCGCTGTGTGCTATCTCCTTGATACGGTCAAGCACCTCTTTCTTGGTGGTGTACACCTTGCGGTTGTCTTCCAGATTGTCTACTACGGTTTCGGCAGCGGCTTCAACTACAGGTGCTTCCTGTACAGCCTCTTCAGCTACAGTTGCTTCCTGTGTAGTCTGTTCTACCTTCACTTCTTCTTGGTTCCCCATTTCTTCGAGGATGATTTCTTGAGAGTCCATCATTTAACTTCTTTAGTTACTGATACGTTAGTTCATTCACATTTAGGCCTCAAAGGTACGAAAAAAAGTGAAAAAGATATAAAAGTAAAAAGGTAAAAGACTTCGCGTTTACATTATTTAACTATTTGCGGTGTCTTTTACCCTTTTATCATTTGTTTTTTGAATATTAAATTAGTCGTTTGTGACGGAAGAACCACCATGCGGCAGCCGACACGAAGAACGAGATGATAAGTGCCAACGCGAAGCCATAGCTTTTTGTCTCCATGCCGTTGATAAGGTTCATTCCGAAGAGTGATGCTATGAGCGTTGGGAACATCATGATAATAGTCACCGATGTCAGCGTACGTATCACTGTGTTCATGTTGTTGTTGATAATACTCTGATAGGTGTCCATCGTCGATTCAAGGATGTCCGAGTAGATGTTCGTCGTCTCTCGGGCCTGCGTCATCTCGATACTCACGTCCTCTATGAGGTCGGCGTCAAGTTCGTCAATCTGTAGCTTGAACTTCAGCTTGGCCAACAGCGTCTCGTTACCACGGATGGAGGTCTGGAAGTAGGTGAGCGAGTCTTGCAGACGACTCAGACCTATCAGACTCTCGTTGTTTACGTTCTGGTCGAGGTTGCGCTTAGCCTTGTCTATGAGCGAGTTGATTTGTTTCAGGCGTTTCAGATACCATACTGCCGAAGAGTAAAACAGACGGAAGATCATATCTACATAGTCCGTGAAGCCTACACCGCGTTTTTGCTGATAGGAGACGAAGTCGATCATCATGTTCGTTTCGTAGTAGCATACAGTGATGGTCACATCGCGCTTGTGTATGATACCCAGAGGCACCGTAGTATATGGCGTGCGCGAGCGTACCTCTTTTACATAAGGTATACGCAAGATGATGAGCATCCAACCATCATCATACTCATAACGGGCACGCTCATCGGTATCGCTAATATCGGAGATGAAATAGTCGGGTATGCCGAACTTCTCTTCAAGTTCACGGCTGTCTTCTTCTGTTGGACACGTCAACTGTATCCAGCAGTTGGGCTCCCACTCCTTGATTTGAGTGAGTCCATTGGTAGTGTTCCAATAGTTCTTCATTGTGCTAATCCGTTTTAAATTGACAATTGATAATTGACAATTGATAATTGGCGGCAAGAGGATTAGCAGCCTTGCTCGCTATCCCCTGGCCTAACGTTTGTTACTATCCGCCGGGTAATCGTCCATAATTTTTTGTTGTTTATTGGTTTATCGGGTGCAAAGGTACGAATAAGCGAGCACAAAACAAAATAAAATGTCAATTTTTTGTTTTTTTTGTCGAGCGAGAGTATCTTCGACGCAGTCAAAGGTACGAATAAGCGAGCACAAAACAAAAAAAAATGTCAATTTTTTATTTTTTTTTTGTCGAGCGAGAGTATCTTCGAAGCAGTCAGAGGTACGATAAGCGAGCAAAAAAACAAAAGAATTTTGAGTTTTTTATAATGAAAGTGCCTTAGACAATGTCAGATATGCTCCGACAATGTCTAAGGTACAATTCAATGAGGTCAATCTTTAACGAAGAGCTACATATTTGTGCAGCGTCTTGCGGACGGCGCCAGGACCAGCGAAGAGCTCCTTGACCATTCCCTCGATCTGAAGACCAAGACCTGCCTCGTAGAGGTCGAGACCGAAGACATCGGCACGTGAATAGAGCTTCTTCAGACAGCTCCAGTCCTGCTCGGGTTTGCCAATCTCCAGTGGTGCAACGATGGCCTGCAACTCTTCCAACATGGGGTCGGGTGAGCAGTCGAAAGGTGTTCCATCGTCCTTGATACCTTTCAGGTAGCGGGCATAGCCAGCGAGGGTGAGGGGAATGAGCACAAGGTTCGACTTGTCAAGACCGCGGGCAATATACTTCTTCAGTGTCTCACCAAAGCGGATAGGCAACTTCTGTGAGGTATCCATCGCGATACGCTGGGGAGCGTCGGGCATGAAAGGATTGGGCAGACGGCGGTTGATAACGGCACCAATGAACTCATAGGGATTCAGTACACCTGGATCAACTACGACGGGCATAGCCTCCATATAACCAATCTTCTGGATGAAGGCACGCAGGTCCTCGTCCTGCATCTCTGCAGAGATGAGCGTATAGCCCAGCATGCAGCCATAGATGGACATCGCCGTATGCAGCGGGTTCAGACACGTTGTCACTTTCATGGTCTCCACCTTATCCACCGTCTCGCGGGTTGTGTAGAGGGCACCGCCGAGGTCGAGTGGGGGACGACCGTTGGTGTAGTGGTCTTCGATGACAAGATACTGTACCTCCTCGGCATTCACGAAGGGAGCCGTAAAGGTGTGCTTCTCAGTCTCGATATAGTCGTTATCCTCAAAGCCGTCGGCAGCCAGCAACTCCTTGACTTTCACGTGTGGACGTGGGGTGATCTTGTCAATCATCGACCAGGGGAAGGTAATCTTTGTCTCGTCCTTCAGATAGTCGAGGAACTCGGCAGGCACCAGTTCTTCCTGCACCCAGCGTTCAGCATAGGCAAAGACACCAGCCTTCACCTTGTCGCCATTGTGCGAACAGTTGTCCATCGACTGTACGGTGAGGGGCAACTCTCCTGCCAGGAAACGCTCAAGGAGCAGACGCGTCACCTTTCCCATTGCAAAGACAGGATTCAGACCACGGGCAAGGTCAGCCTCGTTGTAGCCATAACCTTTCTCGGTGATGGTGAACGATATCATCTGAAGGGATGGATTGCGGAAGATATCAACCAGACGCTGCCAGTCGGCAAACTGATAGTCGGCCTTGAGAGCCTCGGTAACGCTGGCGATGACCTTCTTCTCGATAGAGCCATCGGAGCAGAGGTTGACACAGAGCGACAGGTTGTTATAGGGAGCATAGGCCTTGTCGATGACTTCGAAGTCGAAGGTCTCGGCCACGATGACGCCACGGTCATATTTACCCGTGTTAAGCGCATCATTAAGGATAGCTGCAGGGAAGGCACGGAAGATGTTACCACCGCCAAAGTGTACCCATGTAGGTTCCTTGGCAGTCTTCTCGCGAACGGCCTTGATGTCAAACTTTGGGAGTTCATAGCCTTTCTGCTCCCATTCTGCGGCATTGTACTGGCCGCTGAAAATATCGTTGAGTTTCATTTTTATTCTTTTTAATGATTATATAAAGACCCTCCCCTTTGGGAGGGGTTGGGGTAGGCTTTTTTAATCAAAGAATCCTGGTTGTTTATAGTCGATGCCCAGTTCGCGATCGACGGTGGCAAGGATACCTTGAACCTGACCGAGTGCAAACATACGGCCCAGAAGTGTGTAACCCGCATTATGACCGTGACTCGACTCGTCAAGGATACCACCAGGCTCGTCAGTAAAGGTCATACCATGATCCACACGCATAGGCAGGTTGGGATTCTCCTTCTCGAAGATACGTGCCAGTTCGATGAGGTCGGCACGTCCTCCCAGATGACTGGCCTCTGTGAAGTCGCCGTTGGGGAAGATGTGACACGAACGAAGGTGAACGAAGTGGGTGCGCGAAGCAAATTTCTTAGCCAACTCCACCACGTTGTTGTAGGCACCAGCAGACAGTGAACCAGCACAGAAGGTCAGACCGTTGTGCTTGTTGGGCACAGCGTCGAGGAACCACTGGATGTCCTCCTCAGTACGCACGATACGTGGCAGACCGAGAATCTCGATGGGGGGATCGTCGGGGTGTACGCACATGTTCATGTTGCATTCCTCACAGACGGGCATAATAGCTTCGAGGAAATATTTCATGTTTTCGCGTAACTGCTTCTTATCAATTCCTTTATACAAATCCAGGAACTCACGGAACTTCTGTATGG
>Ga0247610_10004488_pt1 | contig 14948 bp, 24 predicted proteins | sample 174DNAGHGhighgp2_FD_193483 | JGI IMG/M metagenome (GOLD analysis project Ga0247610, IMG submission 193483) | Sheep rumen microbial communities from Palmerston North, Manawatu-Wanganui, New Zealand - 1742 DNA GHGhigh gp2 | ecosystem: Host-associated > Mammals > Digestive system > Stomach > Rumen... | reverse complement strand
ATAGTATCTCCATCAATGTTCTGTAAGTCATCAAGTCTTACATCTACTCTATTAATAATATTGTCAACAATTCCGTTAATTATGCCTTGCAATACTGCACACTGCATATAATTCTCTAGGAGTTTATTAGGGAACTTATTGTCTTCTCCATATCTTACCCAAGAGTCAGACTTTCTAAAATAGTCTAAGTTAATATCCTAAGTAAAACGAGGAGTAGTCACACATCCGAAGTTAAGTTTAGTTGGCTGTTTCATCCTTTATAAATAGTAAAGTTAGTATTCTGCTGATAGATGGCTGATGGAGTCTCTTCTTTCTCAACTATAAATAAACCAGTCTCTACAGTTATATCTATCTCTTCATCTGTATAGTAAAGCTGATACTCATAAGAACCTGTATTAAGTTCAGCAAACTCTTCTGGAACATCAAAAGACAGAGTTAAGCCAACTATTTCAGCTTCTCCTAGACTAATAATGCTAGTCTAATTAGTAACAGTGTTTTTAAGTTTTAAAGTAAATTTAGCATCATCTATAATAGGCTGTACATAACCAAATATTACTTTAGTGTTATTGCGTAAATAGTATATCATAATTAGTTTAGGAATATAAAAAAGGGGAGCTGTTACACTCCCCACTAATTAGTTATTATTAAAATTACTCGTTAGTATTAGGAGTTACTAACGTCTCGATAAAGCCCTCAGCGCCGGTAGTATAAGTAGGAGCTAACTGATATGGCATATCCTTACTAATATCAGTAAGAGTCAATGTATAACCATTAACATCACCATAAGCAGTACCAGCCTGTGCTGTAGCGGCAGTTGCTGTAACTGGCTGGTCAAAGCCCAGATAAGTGAACTGTCCCATCATATCTTCAACAACAGCTACAAAGTTTCCTTTAGTAAGAGCGTTTATCTCAAGTCTCTTCTCTGTCTTCATCTTATTAAACTGAAGTGTTACCTCAGTTGTGAAATATCTTACACCTGCTGCATCATCAATAGTAGCAGTAGAAGTCATACCTCCAGTAGCCTTTCTAAACTCATACACATAGAATGGTTTAGCACCAGTCTCAGCTGGAGTTATCAGCGTTACTCCAGTAGTATCAGTTGCTGTTACGCTTGCTATATCCTCTTTTCTAGCAATATATACTCTCTTAATACCTCCGATATTATCCAAGCACTCCAGACCGATACCACTTAAAGTAGCTGCACAATTCGCATTTAAAGCCATATATAATTAGTTTTTAATTGTTAATACTATAAGCAAAGCCCTAGATACCTAGAGCCTTGCTATTTGTTATTTATCAAAGAGTAGCCTTAACTACTTGGTTAGGATAAGCAACCTGTACACCAGCGTTGAACTCAACAGCTAAGCGGAACTCTCTATTATCCTGTGAATACCAGAGTTCAAACTTCTCCTCATCACCTTCCAAGTCAGTTCCGTAGAATACGTTGTTCTCGAAGTCAGCAGCAAATACTCTGTCAGTACCTACCAAGCCTTGAACACCAACAACCTTTACACCAGTGTTAGGAATGTAAACTACATTGCCCTTATCCTCTACCTAAGCGAATGAAAGCAGTGAAGTAGCCTGCATTTCTGCAACAAGCTCACGAACTTTGTCTGCACCCATTACGATAGTAGCCTTATCCAGAATTTCAACTGGGATAGCCTTGTAAACATTCATTACTGTATCATAAACAGTAGTTCCAGTTGTAGCTGAAATTACAGAAGCCTCAGCATCAATTATCTTGATAAGTCCATCGAACTTATTCAAGTTAACATCGCTTGAAGTAGTATCACCCTGCCATACAGCTTTCTCCAGTTTAGCGTTAATGTCATCAATAACTGAGTTTACAAACTCTTCCTCGAATGGCAGAGTCTTGTAACCAGCAGCTACCTTTACATCATAGCCAGCCCAATACTTCAAGAGCTGCTTATCACAGAATGACATATTTATCTTAATATTACCAGCCTCAATTACTCTCTGAGACAGTGTTGACTCACCAGCCTCATTCCAGCCGCAAGCAGCTCCGTTTCCGAAAGCTACAGCAGAAGTCAAGAGGTTAAGAGCAGCTGACTTCTTTACACCAGTCTGGAGGTTCAACATAGGAATAGTCTTGCCGCCAAGAACGGCTTTCTTAATTAATGGAAGGCGTCTTTCCTCCACATACGCAGTTAATGCACTTGTATTTATTGCCATATTTATAATGTTTTAAAAATTAATTATTCAAAATACTTCATTGCTCCGGAAGCCTTTACAGCTTTAGAATAACCCATCTCTATAGGAGCTTCTGATGGTTTACCTTTAAGTTCTGCTATCTCTGCATCTTTTGCTTCTATCTCTTTCTTTAACTCAACTATAATATCATTGAGTTTAGCAATTTCCTCATCCTTTGGGTCTGTCTCTGGCTCTGCTGGAGTTTCTGGCTCAGCTTGTGGTTCAGCCTCTGCTTGTGCCTCCTGTACAGGCTCTTCAACAGGTTTTTCAGCTTCTTTAATGCTTTCTACTTTACCTTCTTTTACAGTGACTGTCTTTTCCTCGTAGATATATTCTCCATCCTCAGCTGGAACTATCTCGCCTTCTTTCTCTACAAAGACTTCAACACCTTCTACAAAGTCACCTTCATAAATAAGGTTTCCTTTGTCTGTCTCAATTTCAGCAAACTTAGCAAGCATCTTAGCTAGTTTAAGTCTTAATACCTTTTTATCCATATAATGTTCAGTTTAATAATTAAAGCAGACTATTTATAAATTCTGCTATTTCATCTTTCTCTGTTTCCGGTATCTCGTAGAAGTAACCTTCAACAGAGAAACCTGTATATTTTCCATTCTTTATCTCATTCCAAACCTCTGGGTTCTCTACCTTATAGCCAACTATCCAAGAGCCATCCGGCACATCTTTGAACTGTTCAATAGTAAACCTCTCATCTTTAATAACACTCTCTATAAGTGTAATTCCTGTAGTATCTGTTTCATGGTTTAAGTTAACCTTATTAATTAAGCCATCCTTAAAGAACTTCAAAACCAGTTTCTCTATACAGTCTTTACTAAAGACTACGTTATACTCACCTCTGACATTATCTCGCCTGTAAATTGGAGTATCAGCTAATAAAGCAACTCCCCAGACTATATGCTTCTCATCATCGGCAAACTGTAACTATTGCGCTGAAAAGGTTTGGAAACTTCTCTCTACAGCTGGAAACTCTACCAGAGACATCTTCTCCAGTCCGGTTTCCTCGTCAATATCAATGTAATACGTTTGTAACATACTCAGTTATTATTTAAAGCTTACAGAGGCTATAGAACCTCTGTAAGCTGTGTTTTATCATCACCTCTATTACAAAGTGCATATAATGTATGAAATTAGAAATTTGTTAGAAACTGTTCTAAGACTCCAATACATTCACTTTATTCTGTGTAGAGGTAATGTCACTTTCTAATACATAAACTCTAGTATCTTGTTGAGCCTTTATTTGCTCATCACCAACTAATGTTTCTACTGCTTGTGTGCTATCTGTAATGGATGCCAGACTAGATAAGTTAGGAGCTGGAGCTGTAGCATTGGCAGAAGAACTACCGCCATCACTTCCCGGAATTTTGGTATCTAATATCTGCTTAACAGAAGCCATTCCACTAGCAGTGACCGCAGCAGCAGTAGCTATAGCAGCTGCAATTCCCCAGCCATCAGTATCTTTAGTAATACCAGTAAATGCGCCAACTGCTCCGGCTATAGTATTAATAACAGCCTCACTTACTTGTATTCCTTTCTAAACTTCTGCATTATCGGCAGCCATCTCTCCGGCTGAACTTAAAATAGACATTGAGGCTTTAAAGACTTTCTCTTTACTCTTTTTCTCCTCATCATCTAACTTACCTTGAACCTTATTAAGTCTTGTAGAGTTGGCTATTATTTTATTGGTAGTTGTATCTGATAACTTAACTCTTTCCGCAGCTAATGCTTCTTCTATTCTTTGCTTTTCCTCAGCTGTTCCTTGGAAATTCTCTAGTTCTCTAGTGTAGTTATCTATTAAAGCCTATGAAGTAGCTATATCTGCATCAAACTATTCTATAGCCTATTGATACTGTAACTCTTCTAACTTCTCTTCAAATTCTTCTGTATCTTTAAACTTGCCATCTAAATTCTGCTGATATAAAGCTTGTAACTCAGCATTGTTTTCTATTTGTAAGTCTCTAGTTACCTAAGCCCTACCTTTCTCAGTTTCTTCAATTCTTTTTAAGGCTTTTTTATCATAATTCTCTTGCTGCTCTCTTAAGTCCTATTTGGTTTTCTTATCCCATTTCAGAATAATATCTTTCTCTGTTTGCTTATACTGTTCTGTTATTAGTGTAGTATCCCAACCATATTTCACAGCTTCTGCTTTAAGTCTTTCATAAGTTTCTTTTGCTATATCAAGTTCCTCTTGTTGTGTATCAGTACGGACTTGCAGAGTATAACTTTCTATCTCATTAGCTGCTCTTTCCCTGTCTCGTTTCGCTGCTTCTAATGCTTTCTTTCTAGCATCCTTCGCAGCTTTATTAGCAGCCTCCTATTCTTTCTCGGCTTGTTCTGCCGCATTCTTTTCAGCGTCTGGGTCTTTACCTATATTATTCCATTCTTGCTGTCTGTTAGCTTTAGCTGCCTTTAAAGCTGCCTTTTCATTTTGCTCAAGAATTTCTTTAGCTGTAGCTAATTGTTTGCCGACTTCTTTACGCTGCGCAATTAATTCTTCTTTCTATTTCCTTAAAGCTCCTATTCTGTCTGCATCTTGTTTAGATAAACCCTATCCGGCAGCATAAGCAGCATCTCTTATGCCTATTATATCGGACTCATTTTTAGCTATTTTAGCTGATATATTTTCATATTCTAGTCTAGCCTCTTTTACCTGCTAGCTACGTTTCTCTATTATAGAGTTCCAAGTATTTCCAGCATATTTCTATATAATTTCGGCATCATTCTAAGCTATATCTTCCTAAGACTTTTTTAATTTCTCATTAGCCTCATTTGCCTTTTCTTGTAATTTATTCATTATAGCAATAACTCCAGTTATTGCACCAATAATAAGTCCAAGAGGGTTAGCAGTCAATGTAGCCCATAAGCCTTTAAAACTGAATGTGGCTTTCTTAACTACTACATCTGTAGTTTGCATTGCAGAATTAGCTCCCTTAGTTGCTGCTGCTTCACTGTTAGTAATAGTTACTACTTTACTTTTAGTATTATAAAGAAGTTTATATAAGCCATTAGACTTATCCATTAAAGCATTTTGTATAGTCTGTAATGACTTTAATATAGTCATTATGCTTACCAACTTCTTAGTAGCTTCTTCTGCACTATCAGTAGAAACTCCTAAAGCCTCCATAGTTCCAGTCAATACTCCAGCACCAGCGGCGACTCCTTCAAATACATCTATGACATTTGATAACTATCTAGTATCATTTGCCATATCTTGTATTTCTTTTCTAACATCATCTAAGCCATCCTAGAGTCTTCCGGCTTCTTCAAGCATTTCTTTATAGCCCTCAGTGTTATCTTTACCTTCAAGCTTTAACCTAGTGAGTTCTTCTTTTAATTCTCTAATTCTAGCCTTAACAGTTTCTGTAATATCTCCTACGTTATTAAGGTTACTCTTTAAATTCTTAAAGGCTTCATTATTCTCGGCTAAAGCATTAGATAATTCTGCAATATGCTGCATTAATTGCTGTCCTTCTGCCGCTTCTCTCTCTGCTTTAGATAAATTATTATACTGAGCAGTGGCATCAGCTAAAGCCTGTTTCATTCCGTTAATGGAGTCGGTAATGACTCCATTAGCTTGTTCTAATGTTCTTTGTTCTCTGATAGCCTCATTAGTCAGTTTCTCATAGCTACTTCTAGCAGCTTTAAGACTTACATCTAACTAAGCTAAAGTCCTAGCCTCTGCTGCTGTTAAGTCTCCATTCTACTTTTGAAGCCTCATCAGCTCTTTTCTAGCATCTTGTATTCCTATTATCTATTCCTTCAAGTCAGCCATTTTCTAAATGGTGCTTTCAGTATTAGTCTGTACGTCTATTATAATTTGTTCTCTTTCTTCTGCCATAGTTTATATTATTAAGCTGTTCTAAGCCATGTGTAGTTAGGTTTATTAGTATCTAAAGTCCAAGTAGTATTTGCCCAAGCAGTGTTTGGGTCAAAGTCTTGTGAAGCTGTATAGTAATAAGTTCCTACTGGATAAACCATATCTATAATAGCTGAGACATTGCCAGTAGTTAAAGGAATTACCTGCTCATTTGTCTATTCATCATATATCTATAATTCATTCTCAGAAGCCTCAAAGTCTCCACTATCTGCTGCTATCTGCAAGTCGTATTTAAAAATGTAGTAATTAATAAGCTAACCATTCTCTACAGCTTGTGTAACATATACATCAGTCTATGTAATATCAGTTACAGAAATATATCCATCTAAATTTAAAGCAGTCTATACAGTTGCCATATTCTCTATAAATGCTGGCATGAAGTCCACAATATCAGACTAGTCTTCATACCTATAAGCTACAACTACTTTATAGCTTAAACCATCTTTAATAGAGCCAGTGGATGTTATTTCCACTGGCATTATTCCGATATTAGCCTACCCAACTAAAGGAGTAGTAAAGTCATTATATATATTTACAGCCATAATTATTAAGATATAGGTACGATATTATATGAACGCCAACCAGTAGCACTTTGATAAGCTGAAACACTTTCCGCTGGAACTCTAATAGTAACAGTAGAGTCAAAAGCATTTGCTCCTAGAGTTGGAGGAGTTGTAGCTAATACTGTAGCTGTTAGATAGTCGTTATATCCGCAGCCGTGGAAAGCATAAGTCTCAATACTTGTTACAGAAGCTGGAATAATAATTTCTTCTAGATATGAATTATCAAAACAGTTATTTCTTATTGCCGCTAAGTTTGTAAAGTATTGCAATTCATTACAAGTTCTTATAGTAGCATCCATAAATAAGCCGGCTGGTAATTCAGTTACAGCAGCAGCCTCAGCCATAGTAGTTCTATCTTGTGTTGGAACTACTCCACCTTCATATAAGAACATTTGGAGTATGTCATTATAATTAGGCTCTGAGCTATCGAAACTCTGGACTGCATAAGCTACATCAGCTTGTATATTACTAAATACCTATCCCCATGTACTATTCTAATAAGCAGATAATGACTCAGCCGGAACATAAACTGGAATAGTTGTATCTACATTTGCAAATGTTCCAGTACTAGCACCAGTAGCTATAGTTGGAGGAGTTGTAGCTTCAACACTTAAAGCTATTAAACCAGTGTTTCTAAAAGCATAATTCCCAATACTAGTTACAGAATTTGGAATTGATATAGTAGATAAAGCAGTACAGTCATCAAATGCGCCTGCTTCTATAGTTGTTACAGAGCCTGGAATTGTTACTTGCGCTAAACTTGTGCATCTTGTAAAATAAGCATTAGGTACTTTAGTTACTCCACTATCAAAAACTACACTTCTTAATGAAGTACAGTCAGCAAATACGCCATCACTCCAAGTAGTTATAGAATTAGGTAAAGTAATAGCTGTAAGACCTGTACCTTTAAATGCAAACCTACCAATAGTAGTAACTGTATTAGGGATAGTAATATTTCTCAATGCTGTACAGCCTTCAAATGCCCATGCTTTAATAGTAGATACACTAGATGGAATAACAGTTGACTAGAAACCTACTTCTAATGTATTTGATGCAGTTTCAATAATAGCATTACAATTATTTCTACTATCGTATGTTGAGTTATTTGTATCTACTTCAATATGAGTTAATGCAGTACATCTACTAAATGCTTCTCTTCTTATAGACTATACACCGCTGCCAATATAAACCGATGCTAATGATGTACATCCACTAAATGTATTATATAATAAAGATGTAACACCATCTCCAATTATTACGCTTGTTAAACCGGTGCATCCCTTAAATGCGCTCTCTCCAATGCTTGTCACATTGTTCGAAATGGATATGCTTGTAAGTCCTGTGCAGCCATAGAACGCTCCTTCTCCAATACTTGTAACACTATTAGGGATGGTTGTAGTAGATGTTCCCAATATTAATTTATTTGTTGCTGTTTCTATCAGTGCGTTACAATTATCTCTACTATCAAATACACTATTATCTGGAGATACCTATATAGAAGCCAAATTTGAACAACCATAAAATGCGTAAGTACTTATACTAGCTACTTCTTCTGGTATTTCCAAACTAATAAGTCCACTCTCCATAAATGCCATGTCTCCAATAGTAGTTAAAGAGTCAGGGAATACTATAGACTGTAAATTAGTTGCTCCTATAATAGTATATGTTTGCATATCTATAGTTGCAGCCCATCCCTATGGAATAGTTGTTAAACTAGTGAAGTTTCCTAACTCATCCAAATGTGTAAGCTCTGGAAGTTGTTCTGCTGTAAAAGCATTAGTAAACGCTGTAACAGCAGCTGCCTCTTCTTGTGTAGTATAAAACTCATTCTCAGCTATTCCTTCTGTTGCATATAAATACTATTGGAACGCTGGGTTATAGTTAGGTAATTGCGAGCTAATAGACTGTACAGCGTAAACTTCTCCCGGTTCTAGGTTTAAATAAACCTCACCAGAAAGTCCCACTGAATTAGTAGCACTGGCAGAGATATTAGTAAAGTCAATTCCCTCCGGAATTGTATAACTGTAGGTAAGAGTCTAAGCATTATACTAGAGAGCTACTATTTCTCCATCTATTAGAATTGTCATATCTGAAAGCTAGTCAGAAGTAGCTGTAAGAACTATTGTATTTCCCGGAGCAAATTCGCCAGTATAATTCAGCTAAACCTGTGGAGCAGTAAATGAAGCCTGTGGAATATCTAAATATCCCACAAGCACATCATTTACATATCCAGTCTATTTTAAAGCCTAAGCTATTGCATTATTAATTTCTTGTATTTCCATGCTTAATTATTATTAAGGTTTAATTACATCTATATAACTTGTTTTTCCTGTAAGAGTAGTAGCTGTGATAGTGGTATCATTTATAACATCAGTTGTAAATTTATAAGTATAAACAACCAAGTCATCGAATATTTCAGTTTTATCCACTAACTCAATATCTGAATTTGGAGTTATTGAAGTTATCTCTGCATATCCTCCAGAATGTCCTACTACAATAGTAAATGTATTATTAGCCTTACCTATGACAGTTTGTCTAGTAAAATTTACTTCATCGAATATAGATACAAGTGTCTTGTAATTATTAATGTCTGTGACTGATATTAACTCAACATCACATTCAGAATTAGCATCCTTCCAGTTCTTTATAGATGTTACCAACCAGTCACGACCATTTATATTAACTAAGTCTCCCCAGTTAAACCTATTAATATCTACAACAGCTTTACAAGTTATTTTTCTAGACTCCCATCCATATAAGTCGTCTAGATACTTATGATATAAATTCTTAATTCCGAATTTATTTACATCACTAATATCAGTAGTATATTTAGTGCTGTTAGGTATAAAGTTTACACAGTAATTGCCTATATATTCAGTTGCCTATAAAGAATTAGTATAGATGTTACCATCCTCTTTCTCATATTCTGAGAATATACCTTTCTTTAAATACTCATCTACTCTGCCGCCTTCTGATGGCTTAAATAAGTAAGAATATTCCTCACTGTTTACCATTTCTGGAGTAGATAAACTCCAAAATGAATGGTCTATTTTAGTTGGCTACAGGCTTTCAAAAACCATTATCTAGCCATCCTCCATCATTGTTCCCTCTGTGTTATTCATGTTAATAATATTCATCCTCTCTCTTCCGCTTGCTGCTAAGACATATCCATTATCTCCATTAGCAGTATAAGCAGGAGCTTGTAAGAAGTCAGCAGCAGTAGTAATAGCTGGCATATATGGAGAACTGTAAATAGGCTCTCTAGATACACTAAACTCATTAAGAGAAGTTTCTACAAAAGAGCCATACTGCTTATCAAAAGTATTAAAGAACTGAGTCTGGAATAAGCCATCACTCTCATCATAAGTAAGTTCTAGCTTAGTAGAGTCTAGGAAAATTGGCTCTTGTTCTATCGTAGAATAATTGAGCTTTATGTATTTGTTTCCATTATGAGTAATTCCATACTAGCCAGTTGTAGGGTCATATCCCAGCAGTCTATCATTAGTGGTAATGATATTATAGCCATTTTTAGTAAGGAGTTTCAAATTAAAGGTCTTGCAGTAATTAACTAAGAAGTCCATATAGTCTAAGCCGCTTAATAAATTCAGAGGAGTCATTTCTCCATCTAAATACACATTAAATGTATTAAACTTGGCTTGTATTCTATTAGCTGCAACACTAGAATTTGGCTGAGACCAGTGGTTTACACTAGCAATAGATGAGTCATACTCCCAGCTTCCTACTTCTAATACAGTGCCATTAATTCCACTAGCTCCTTTTTTCATGTTTAACCTAGTTCTCATTCTAGTAGTAGTGGCATTAGATAAGAGGTTATATAAAGATATTAACTTCTATTCCTCCTCCTCAGATGTAGCTTCTGTAAAAGTCAGAGTAGTCTAGTCGCTTTTATAAGGTAGTAAAGAGAAGTCATCACCCAGTCGAGTTATCTTATCTCTCTAAAGAGTGTAAGACATTCTCATTGGTCTTAACTTTATAATAACAGCTCCATCTGGAACTCTGGATAAATTACCCTCATCACCTTCCATACAGAATACATAATTAGCTACTTCTGTATAGTTTGATAAATTATCCTCATAAGCTACTTGTACCTCCACATTAATATAACTTCCAGAAGTCAGTCTCCAAGTAGAATACATCTTATCCTAAAAAGTAGCTCCAGTTAAAGCTCTTAACTACACCCAGTGGTTTCCTGCCTCGGCATTTACTACACTTCCAGAGATAAGCGGAGTCCATAAGTCAGCAAAACTTAGCTAACCTCCTTTAAACTCACATTTAACCATGTCATTAGAGTTCCTAGTTACTTCCACTACTTGATAGTTTACAGTGCCTTCACTTACACTAATTGGTCTCATCTTTACAAAAGTACCTTCATGAGTCTCTCCAAAGGCTGTAAGATATGTATTAGATGCTCTAGCATATACATCCCCAGCTAAAGTCATGTTGCTTAGGTTAGCCGTTCTAATAGTGCTAGTCTTTAGTAAGTAGTTCTATTGAGTGTGGTCTAGTAATAGTGGATGTATCTAAAACCAAGTCTTTGTAAAGTATTGGTTTCCGGAGTTAAAGAATATTGGGTCTAGTATCAGCTTATTATTAGTGAATTTCTAAAGCTCACAGAAAGCCGACTGAACTGACTTCATTAATGGCAGTTTATCTATTCTGAACTCCTTAGTAGAAGTTATTGGTAATTCTCTATCAAACTCTCTGAGCTTATTCCAAGTAATATCAAAAGCCTAGTCACTATTAAAGTTCTCATAGTAATTGGCTGTCATATTAGGAAAGACTCTAAATGAGTTATCAATATTAGAGATATTTCTATTACTAGAGTTAGTAGTAAACTTCCAGATATTGCAGTCAATATCATTTCCATAAACCTCCGTTAATAAGTCTTTTGCAGTGGCTGACTTTATTTTATTAAGTGTCTCATTCCAGTTTCCATTTAATTGTATCTCATAATTCCTATCCTTATTAGAATAACTGCATTTAGTAAACTTAGCATCACCTTCCATAATTGTCTAGCCACAGTCTTTAAGAATGAAGTGCATTTTTAAATAAGGACTAAAATAAATACCTGTATTAGTCATAGACTCTTCTTTAGTGGCAGTCCATCTATCTACTACCTCCCAATGTCCGAAAAGCTTTCTGTTCTTATCTGTCATAGGTATTTTGATAGTCTTACTAAAGTTATCACATAACTTAGAAGGGTCTGAGGCATCAAAGAAGCTTTTTTCAATGCTGTAGTCTATCTTATCTGACTAGTCAACCAGCTAATTTTCTATATATAATTCTATCATTTTAAATACATTGTTTTATAAATTCGTCTTGTAAAAGTTCAGCATATCTAAGAGTAGTCGAAACATCTGCATGACCTAATGCTTGTTTAACTACCATAATGTTTCCAGTCTTTTTAAGTAAGAGAGTAGCGTAAGTATGCCTAGCTAAATGGAAGTGTAAATAAGGCAGCTCAACTCTGCATTTCTTAGCAATATTTCTAATGATGTTATTAGCAGAAGCCGGGCATCTTGTCATTCCAAATACTAGGTCTTTCTTACCTATGTACTTCTCTTTAATGTATCTCATAGCTCCGGCATTTAAAGGTATCAAAATAGTCTTGCCGGTCTTTACCATTTTCTTTCTAATTAGATATACTGCATTAGTTGTATCATAGCTAATATCTGAATATCTAAGAGTAGTCACATCAGAATATCTAAGTCCTGTATGACAGCAGAAACAGAAGGCTCTATAGGTCTCTATTTGGTTAACTCTTATCTTATCTATGTCTATATTCTCATAGGCTTCAAGCTGCTCAGAAGTCATGTAATGAACTCTAGTGTCTTCTTCTTTTTTCCATTTAGCCTTATATCCGATAAATGGGTTATTAGTAAGTTCATTGTCTTCATAGAACTCATTAACCACACATTTAAGCATTACCCAGTACATTTTCTTTGTAGCACTTCTAATATCAGTCTGACTAGTTAGGAATGTGTAATAACTCTTTACCCATTTCCTGTCTATATCAGCAGTCTTAGTATCTACATCAAACTTTCTAAGTCTGGTTAAACAATTTTTAGCAGCAGCCGCCATTCCTTTATTTGCCGTTCTATTTTTAAATGTTATATATCTCTCAATAGTATCTCCTATAGAGTCCGGTTTAAGAGGTGCTGGTTCGGCTTTAATAACGGCTGGAATAAGTATTCCACTTCTGTAAGTCTTGGCTATAGAAACAGCCTCAGCTTTCTTTTTAGATATAACTTCTTCACTATCATCTTTATAAAGATAAATATCTAAGAAGCGGTACTTTCTTTGTCCTTCACTGTAAATATCCAAATAAAGCCGGCTTTTTTCTTTAAGTTTTTTGACTCTAATTGCCACTGTTTTTCTGTTTCCGTTCATAGCTTGTAGTTTTATAAGACAGTCATTACCAATTACTTAGAAAAACTATGATGGGTCGTGTTACGATTTATTTTTGTTTTTCAAAAGAATTAGGTAATTTTGTCTGCGTTAATTACTTAATTATCAAGCACAAATATACTAGATATTTTGTAACTAACAAAGCTTTTTCCAAGAAAAATAGTAACAAAGTCATTTCTTACTACTTTTTGTAATATTAATTATAGAAGTTCTTAACTATATCAGTTAATAGAAGTTGTGGTTCTGGAGGGTAAATTTTTTTGAAAAAATTGGTCTTATAAAGACCCGGCACTTTTCAGAATGAGAAGCTGTAGATATTCATAGAGTTCGTAGTTTATACCTAGTGCTATAAATTTTGAACTCTATGACTACCTACCATGTTTCCCAAAAAATGTACCCAGCATCTTTTTAACTCTATCTTATCATATAGTTATATTAGCCTTATTCACTTGACAGGTAAGCTGATAATTAACTAGCTTTTTGTCTGTTACAAACTTTTTCTCACTATATGAATTAGTGATAGTAACAGGACATGAATAAGGGTCTAAGTTGTTAGAAGTATCTGAGAATATTGACGCACTGACTCCGTTTCTTAGGGATATATAGCCAGTCTCCGGATGAGTGTAGCTAACTGATGAGTAGTCATCATCATTATGTACAATGGCTCTTACTAACATCACATTATTACAACTCATTAAGCCTTTCATAGCATCGTTATACTGCTCATCAAACCAGCCTGTATTCAGAGTTATAGTATCTGTCTCAGTTCCGAAATAGTTATGAGTTATATTAACTCCATCCAAGTAATTCTTTCTGGCAGTCTTTACAGAAGTCTTATCTGAACCATAGCAAGGTATTACTACCTAGACTCCAGTGACATCATATCCATAAAGACAGTAAATAGTATCTGTTTTCTTACATAGAGGCTTTCTAAGGTCAAAGGTAACTAAGTCCTATCTGTAAGTATTTTCGCCGCTTGTAACCTAAATAAAAGCCCTTACAAATACTACTTTTTCTCCCTCTGTTAAACGCCAATTTATAGCAGATGCAGCCCAATATTTAGTAACAATAACATCATTAATTCTGTGTACATGAGTAGGGTCAACTTCCTGAGTAACAGGCAACATATTATCAGTTGACGTATATAAAACTGTGTTATTTATATCAAGAGCCTCTACTTTTAAAGAGACAATAGTATTGCTATCTATAGTGGAAGTCTTTATATATCTGCCACAATATACTTGCTCATCTTTATAAACAGTGTAAACAAATGGAGCTGTATTAAATAATGTTCCGAACGAATATGTAGCCTTAGATATTCCGGAATAAGTTCCCATAGCTTTTATAAAGTGAATAATGCTGTTATTAGCAAGTAATGGCTCACCATTTGCAAATAGCTGTATCTAATAAAAGCCAATAGAGTTTGCAGTTCTCACACTGTAGTTAAATGGGTAATTAGGTATATCATACTCAAATATAGAGTTACAAATATCTGAAAGTGGTATTATCCAAGGGTCTTTGACTTCTCCTATAAATAATATCTCAGTGCCAGTCTTATCATATATTCGGAACTACACTTTATCCGGTAATGTTGATAATTGCGTTACAACTCCGCTTATGTTGTATGTATCACCTCCATTTGAGGTAGCTATTATTGGTATCATATTTTTAAAAGTTTCTTTATTTGTTTAGTCATGTATTCTTTCATTGTATCTGTAATAACAGCTTTACTAGTAGTCTGTATAGCGTTTTGTAAATAAGGTTTAGCTGGTATTCCGTCTCTACCTATCTTTCTGCTTATCAAAAATGCAAGCTGTCTGATAGTTGGTACTTTACCATTAATTTCTTTCGGC
>Ga0247610_10004487_pt1 | contig 14954 bp, 10 predicted proteins | sample 174DNAGHGhighgp2_FD_193483 | JGI IMG/M metagenome (GOLD analysis project Ga0247610, IMG submission 193483) | Sheep rumen microbial communities from Palmerston North, Manawatu-Wanganui, New Zealand - 1742 DNA GHGhigh gp2 | ecosystem: Host-associated > Mammals > Digestive system > Stomach > Rumen... | reverse complement strand
AAAGAATACGACAAACTAAAAGCTCAGTACTTGAAGTTATTGGATTTATATGAACAACATCAAGACTGGCTTGTATTGAAGTCATTTTTCAGTGAATGTATTGCCTATTGGAAAGATCGCCCTATTGTCGATGCTGGTGATTCAGTTCCCATGTCAACATGTATGCCATGCAATAATAAACTATTCATTGATACTAACAGGCTGGTTGCTGTCTGTGAGAAGATTTCAGACAATTTTCGCATAGGTTCCGTAGATGATGGTATTAACTGGAATGAGGCAAATGAACATGTACAGATGTATTACAACAAACGAGTCCATCGCTGTGCTCATTGTCCTGCTATCCGGATGTGTGACCTATGCTTAACTGCAATAGAGTTCAACGATGAACAATGGGATGTGCTCTGCCATAACGAGCGTATCTATGCACGTCTTTATATGTTGTTGTTCTGTGAAATGGCAGAAAGAGGATTGATAACATGACACCTGCACCTTTACCTCCTATCTTGTACACCAAAAGATGTAAATTAGACAGAATCACCTTGCATGATTTGGATATGCTTCGCGATATTGTGGAAGATAGTCAGTTTAGACTATTTATGCCAGAATTATATGAGCTGGTACATGAGGTTACAGGCATGCATCGATTTCTTCGTTCTTTTGACACCTATGCAAAAGAAGGCGAAGGATTTCTATGGGGAATATGGAAGCAGAGTTATCTTATCGGCTTCTTGGCCATTATGGATATGTCATGCGAACCAACCATATTCTATGCCATGCACAGTGAATACCGAAACAAGGGCTTTACCAAGGAAGCGGTAGCTGAGGTTGTTGCATACTATAAGTCCATATCAAATGTTCAACTTCATACTGAGGTTTACAAATCCAACCTCCCTTCTCTTTCCATATTGGCCTCCTGCGGATTTCAAGTTGTAGGTACCAAAGACAACAAATTTTTGTTAAAGGTGTAATAAGTTATACCTTTTGCGCAAACCTTCCATTAGTAACGGATAAAAAACGAATACAATGGAAGAGAAGATGATCACTGCAGTAAAGAACTGGTTGGAGGCTATCATGCCATCTGTAGTTGGAATGTAGTGGAAGAGCATACTGACGATGTGCTTCGTGAAATGGGAAAGGAAGAAGGCATTCATGGCCCTTTTATTATCAATCTGGAGGAGTGTAATGCGCCAGTCAGCGCTATCAATTTCTTTGCGATAGTTGTCAACGACATCATGATGTTCGCTACAACCGCAGACATCAAGAACGCTCGCGAGGGGTATGTACCAGACATAAAGTTTGAGTTTGTCTTCCGTATTGCTGATTTTGCGGAGTCTATCTCTACCGAAGAGAATGTGCAGAAATTGGTGAGCCGAGTTATCAATATCTGCAAGGAGGCGTTGGAATAATAATGAAAGAATAAAGTGCAACAAAAGAATGGACGCAATCAAAACAATCATCGACGAATATGGTGTAACGTATTCAGTAGACCATAAGATTCTCGTCAAGGGCAACAGCGAGCTTGAAGATTATACTGTGCCAGAAGGTACAGAAGTTATTGGGAATGATGCCTGGGGCAAAATGGATAAACTCAAGAATATAAACTTACCAAATGGACTTCTTGAAATAGAGTCCTTGGCTTTCTCTGGTTGCATGGGGCTGACTGTTATTCAGCTTCCTTCTACTCTGAAAGAGATTGGGGGGTATGCTTTTGAGTTCACCATGCTTCGCTCTATTGTCATTCCCGAAGGAATTAGGGTTCTTAGAAACGACGTATTTGGCGAGTGCTTCGGTCTCAACACTGTTATCCTGCCAAGTACTCTTGAATTCATCGAAGATTACGCTTTCTGTAGCTGCCCTTCACCACAAATATTACTGATGGCCGAAGAGCGCAAGTTGAGCCACATTGATAATGATTCCTTCGACGGCAGCAATGCTATCTTCTTGGTCCCATTCGACCTCCAGAATGAGTATGCCGAAGCATTCCATGTTCATGCAATGCGTTTCTTTGGTATGAAGATAATTGAGGGAACTGGAAGGGTAGAAATCGTCTCACCAGATGGTAACATAGTTGGTGAGATACCCATTCAGACTATTCCATAATTTTTCCTTAGGTTCTTCTTTATACTTCCTTTGAAGTCACAAAAAATAGTTCTATTTCGGGTATGATGAAGAATTGTTATTTTGTTTTTATTGTAAGATTTTGAAGAGTTGTCTACTATTTATGAATGTAGGTAGAATAGTAGCAACTTAAAAGGACACTAGTGAATATGGGTAAAAACATTCTCTGTGCAAACGATTTCCTGCAAAAATCATCGCAAAATGGCAGAAACATGCTATTTTGTTTGGCTAGGTGGAATATTTTTAGTAATTTTGAAGCCAAATAGCAATAACTACGGCCTTTTATGAAGATAGTTGACATTGACAACAAACGGTTCTATGGAAAAGAACTTCCAGGACAGAATATAATAATTCTGTTCAAAATACCGTCGGGTGTCAATGAAAACGACTGTGAGTCATTTTTCAACGACATTCTTGCTATTATCAATGATGGAGACGATAATTTGTATTCATCAGAAATAGTCAAACGGACACAATGGAAAAATGATGTAATTGAAACAATTGGTGAATTCTTATATGTGCGTAAAGGTAAACATGTCATTGTCCCGCATGGTTTGGATTGTGTTTGTGGTCGAGCATTTGATGAGTTATATGATGGGAACAAGCGAGTAGCTGTAATTCAGACAGGCCACTCTGATATTAATTACTGGCGATATACTTTATTTGCATTTGTTGTTATTTTGTGTATGTTCCTTATTTCAAAATGTATTTCAAGTCATTTTGAAGAGAACCGAGTTAATTCTAATCAAACTTCATATTCTTATGATATTGGTGTGATAGATTCTATAAGCAATGTGTTTTATGCTTTAACGTCAGATAGTCATTCTTATGCACCTTATATATCAGGACAGGCCAAACAAATTATTGCAAATCAAATAGATTCACTTCGAAATGAAGCAAATACGAATATTACCAATGTGAGTGAATCAGGAGATTATTCGCCTATTATCATTAATCGAGATATCTACTTATCTTCAATTAGCAAGTTGGTTCAAAAGGCAAAAGGAAAAGAAAAAGAGGTTTTAGAGAAGAATCGTAAGAAAGCGAATAAAGAGGCATTCGATAAAGATATGCTTGTAATTGGTTCCCTGTGTGATCTTTTGTATAGTGAGACAAGTGGGCGTGTTTCTTATACTGATCGACAATTCATAAATGTAGAAAATACATTGGATTCATTAGAGAAAACGGCCAAAACTAATATTAAAGATGTTGAATTCTCTGGTGTTTACTCTTCTGTTTGTTCTGATTCTGGAATAATAAAAAAAAGAATTTATGATATTGTTGATAAAGCAAGAATAAAAAGTTACAACAAGGTACAGTACAAAAATTCACAGAAGAGCAATACAGACGACAATCGCTTTACCCAATTAGTAAGGATTGCAAATACAGAGTGTGTAAAATATTATACGACAGGAGATGAAGTTGCAGGACGGAACGCCCGAAATAATTACAAAAAAGCTCTTGATATCAAATATGACTCTAATATTTATAGTAAATGGAAAAAATTAAACGATATTTTCAGATGAAGTATCCTCTTGCGACACCTATATTGATACTTTCGTTTTGTGTAAATGGTGTATTTGCACAATCTACAAGTGATTATGTCAAAATGCGAGAAAAGGCGCAACAGCTTATGGCACTCTGTCAATATTCTGCAGCTTATAAAGTTTTTAATGGCGCTGAAGATTTTGCTGTTTCTTCAAGAGATAAAGCCGAAATTGCAAGACTTCAAAAACTATTAAAAGATTCTGTTCAGGCTACTTATCAACGTGGAATCGCATTAATTCAGAAAGGGGGCACACCTAGTGCGTATGGTTCAGCTATACAAGAATTAAAAAAATTGGTTCCTGTAGATAACCTGTATGCGCCCCAGGTTTTTAGTTGGTTAGGTACAGCATATGAACGAATCAATGAACCTTATGGTGCGATTGAACAATATGCACAGGGTGTCAATCACAAAGAAAGGTTCTCTGCGATGCGATTAGCCGAGTTGTTACAAAAGCACAAAACGGTTTCACGGGATTCATTGGTAATCTTATATGAATATGCTGCCCCAGAGAACAAAGGAGCCTATGAAACTTTAGGCGACATGTTTATAAATTCATCACCGCAAAGAGCTTATAACTACTATAAGAAAGCTGAATCTTATCACGGTAAATACCAAATGGCCACATTGATTTTAACTAATAAAGTTTCTTCTGATGACAACCCTATTATAATCTTACAGCAACTATCTGATGAAAACTATTCTGATGCTCAGTTTTATTTAGGGTTGCTCTATTTTCATGGAAAACGATTGCCTCAGAATACGGAGGAAGGACTTCGACTAATAAATGCTGCAAAAGTAAACGGAAATAATGATGCCAAACAATGGCTAATAGATAGAAATAGCGAAATAAGACGATTAAAATATTCATACTAATGAAAAGATTTGCATTTGTAATCATTTTGAGTACCATAATTCTTTCTATAAGTGCTCAGGATGTTAATCAACTGAAAGGGATGTCAAAAACGACACAGAAAGAAAAAGACGATGCCAGAAGGACGAAAGTTTTGGATGGTAATACAAATAGTGGCAGTGGCATCAATTGGGATGTAGATGATGACACTTGGGGGGTGGCATACTCATATAGTCCCCACTTCCCTCTTGCTTTTTCTGCAAATGGCACATGGTCATATTTTAAATTGGAGGGCGAACTCGGTTTTACCCTCTCTAATAAAGAATATGATTGGAAAGAGGATGTTACTGCAAAACCCGTTGGATATGTAATGGCTTCTCCAGGCTTCTATTGCAAATTCTTTTCTGTACAATGTGGTGTAGGAGCTTTGTTCGATGTTCGAAAGGAAAAAGAAATAAGCACAGGGACAAATATAACTCAAACGACTACGATTACTATTGGTACATCAACTAGCGTTTCAAGCTTTACCGAAGAAAGTGGCTATCAATATAACTTTATTGAAACAAAAAAGCCTGGCATCAATCTGTGTTTTAAACCATCAGTAACAGGTTATATCCCTATTGAGGATGGAGATTATTATATCACAATTAATGCTGGATATATTTTTGTTCCTAAATTAAAAGATTTAAACGGCTTCACTATTGGGGTCGGTTTTCAATGGACATTATAATAACAAATAATAAGCAGTATGGAAAATTTTACATTACAAGATTTACAGAACAAAACCTATTTGTTCGTTGATGAAAACAATGAACCATTAAAGAATAATGATGGTGAAGAAATTACAAATGTCAGAGAGTATATTCGCGTCATGGCTCAGAGAATTAGCCAACGGCGTAAAGATAATGCGGACTCGGTGAAAGCTGCGAAGTTGACTATTGACAAAAAGGCAGCTGAGGCAATTAGCAATGTAGAAGCAATTCGATTAAACGTTCCTTTAATGGTTCAAGCTGGACATTTTACACAGGCTGAAGGAGATAATATTATACAATCTTGCAAAATTGTTTCGGATAGCATCACTGATTACCAAAATGACATAAACATATTATATGACCGGATTAGTCATGGCAAGATTAGGATATCTTCAGTAGGTCTTCATAGACAGGGAAAGACAATATTCACACGATTATTTACTGGACTAGGACCTAATATCTTGCCGTCTCATACAGGCGCAACTGACACAACAGGAACATTGGTCGTTCTTAACCATGTTAAAGATAGTTCAGAAACATCTTATACGGTTTCGTTCTATACAAAGAAAGAAATTCTAAAAACGGTCAATGATTATATTAGAAATATCCGTTCCAAGAGAAATGGGTGGACTATACGAGGAAAAGCAGAAATTACTTCTATAGAAGAATTAAAGGCACTGAGAGGTTGTGATATTGAAATAGAAAATTTGAATAATGATATGATGGCAGAAGAAGCCGTCAAAATTGACTATATAGATGGTTTAGCTCCTTATTTCAGATTTCCATCTCAAGGAGAAGCAGACTGGATAGATTGTTTGACTGAAAAAGAAGAGGAGCCAAAGAGACTTGATTCTGTGGATGACATTAATAAGTACATCCTAATGAACGAATCAAAGAATAGAAACAATGAAGATCCTGAGATTATTAAAAAGACGCTATATTTGGCGGTTAGATCTGTTCACATTAATGTGCCTTTCAAACGCAATGGTGACTTATTTGACTTAATTGAAATTGTAGACACAAAGGGAGGTGGAACCACTGCGGGTTCTCATGTCAACGATGAAATAAAGAAGGCTATTGATATGAGTGATGCCGTTTTTTCTTTACATAAGACAACAACAACAGAGTACAATTTCTACGATGAATTGTCTAAATTATATGGTCTAAAATCTGGTTTGCAGGAAAAACACTTTGTCATAATTAATAAAGTTGTGATGAGGGACAAAGATAATAACATCGAAAAAAACAATGATGTTAATACTGCGAAAGAGAACCTTGCAAAATATAATCAAGCAGGAATATCTTATTGTGGTGACTTATGTGACGATAATGCACTATCCTTTGCTAATTACATTATTGCAGACATGTTGTATCATATAGCGAAATACGTTAACAAGTTCGATAATGATAGAATCCTAAAATGCAACAAAATTGTTGATTCAATTAATAAAGAGATTACCAACTTGTGCCTTGCACTTGACAATCCTTATCAAAGTTTTGATGAAAACACAGCAGTTAGGGAAAATATCACTAAAATGATTGCTCAGGCTAAAGAGTATATTGATGCTCAAATAAAGATCGGCAACCAAGAGGAAAATCCGTATGATTCTCCTGATTATTCTGAATTGAAATCCAAAAATGAGGTCGTTAAGACTTTGTATTGGCTAATAACTGGAACTAATGATCAACCCTTGGAATCACCTAAAGCGATTGAAAATGAGAAAAAAGTATATGCCGATATGTATAACGACCCAGACGATGTAGAACGTGAACTTATCAGTGCCGTCTTCGATGTTTTTCCTAGAGTAAAATCCCCCAAACAGGCAAATGAAGAACATGTCGGTGAATATATTGAGTCTTGTGTAAATAATCTTAATCAATCTATCGCAAAAAGATTCAACGATTTGACTATTCAAGAAAGAATTGGCGTAAAGGAAAGAGATGAAATGTTTAATAGATTATGGTCAATCTTAAAATTAGACCAGTGCTATTCTTCTGATAAAAATTGGGAGAATTGCAATATCGATGGCGAGAACAAGTTCTTCTCGGAACTCTGTTCTATATTTAAGGAAGTAATCCATTCGGCAGGAGATAAAACTCTAGAGACTCTTTATGCATATAAAATATTGAAGACATATTTTAAAAATGCAGATGACTTTGAGGACATTACTCCTCCTTTGTATGTCGATGACTCAAAATTACGAGCAATCATTGCACACTCGTTCAATGAATTGGCGCTTGATAAAGCAATTGTGAGTATGTCAACAAAGGATAAACGGACTCGCACGCGTATCGCAAAGAAAATAAAAAACTGTCTTAAAGGAGATGAGCAAATTGCAGATTTATGTGAATCTTTCTATTCGTACCACAAAAACAATATCCTATCGAGTGAAGATTTGAAAAAGATTGAAATAAGTGAAAAGTGGCAAGCAATAAGCAATGCTAAAAAAGAACTTAATGAGGCTTTTATGACACTCCCTCTTTTGAGTTAACATCTTAAATATAGTAGTTGTGAGTCAGCTCACAACTACTTGTGCCTTTTAGAAAAGTCAAATTAAATCTGTATTTTATGTCGAAGATTTTGCCGCCAATTACAATTAAAACAAATGAAAGCTCTGTTTGGTATCCGCTTAACATCTCTTGGGATAGGAATGCCCTATGCTCAAAATATCGCTTGAGCGCCTATTCTAACCCTAATGGAGGTGACGGGAATTCGCTTAAGGTTCAAGTTAATGAGAAAAAGGGGTTACAAGGATGTATAATCAATAGACTACAAAATGCTTTCCTTTTTAAATATGATTTTAAAAAAAAGAGAGCAGAATTGTATATTAATAAAAGTGCTATCTCAATGGAAGCAGCACATGCTTCTATTCCATTACTGCTTACAGGAAATTATGGGTTTAAGGACGAAGTAGAAATCCATCTTAATTTCGAGTCTTTGCCATCGTACGACATAAGGATTCCAAACCCTTTTGTTACGATCCGACCTTATGACGATGTTATTGCAGAACTCGTATTAAGTAGTGATGCTTTACCCGGAAACGATGCAATAGATGTGAAAGTAGAGAGAACCACTTCTTGCAAAGACTATGTTCGTTTTTTGGATTTCGATGACGAACCCTTCACGGCTCAAATTTCTCCTCAAAAAGAAACTATTTTAAAGATCGTCATAATTGGGGAAAAATTTGCTAATGGCTTAGCGGAAGATCATAATTGCTCATTTAAATTAGAGGCAGGTCTTGTTAAAGCAGAACCTATCTTAAAATTATTAAAAGGAGATAAAAGAAATGATTATTCCCCAAATGAAAGAGAGGTTGTTTTAAATCTTAGCAAGAATATTAGACTTGATGGTAATAATGATGAAGTTACCGTGTTCACGGGTATGTCCTCAAAGACAGTTAATTTTGAGGTAAAAGCAGTTTCTTTTGATACAATGATTCAACAGATTGCCTCTGATAGTGATTTAGTTAAGATTAAAAGCAATCTGTCTACCTTGAAGAAAAGTGATGCGCAAAAACTAACACTTGAGATAGTGCCTGAAACTAGTTCTTCTGAGAGAACTGCTATTGTAACTATTACAGCAGATTATTCTTTGCCTAGTTCTAAAAAAATATTAGTCAGAACAAAAGAGTCCAAGCCCTCAAAAGCAGAACTTAGCTTTGTTGTTAACGGATTGGATCAAGAAACTTATTATCTTGGTCAGGGTAAGGTTAAATTAGGTACGCTAATAATTAGGTGCATATCAGATGGCAATAATAAAGAACAGGTGCAGCACCTCAAGTTTGACTCTGATGAAATAGGATGTACCTTGGAGAAAACTTTTATATCGATAGAAAAGAGAAGGATTGATTTGGCTTTGGGGGAAGACGTTAATTTAGATGTTTTTATAGATGCGACAGAAGATAAATGGACGAGTCCAACAGGAGATACCGAAATTTGTTTTAGTGTTGATGGCGTATCCTCAAAATCAAGGGAGTTTAAGGTAAAAAGGAGGAGTCCAGAATTATTAGATTTTAAATTCAATCCATTGAAACCGTATTCCTTGGTATATGACGAATCCCATTCTTATCTACAGATTGGCAATTTGGACGTGTCGTATTCATCTAAACCTAATGAGATCAAGTGGTTACATAGGAATAACGGAAAGTTTAGTTTGAATTGCTCGTTATTACATTTCGAAAATTTGAAAACAGAACAACCACTTGAATCAGGGATTCATTCATATCCTGTTTATGTTGAATTGAGAGATGTGGTAAAAAAAATAGAGAAACCATCGGACATTAAAGTCCTTTACAAAGACAACTTGGAAGCAAGAACGTATTCTATCACTGCATGCCCTATTTTAGCAATGTCGTGGATTGATTTAGAGGGGAAGACAAACTTTATTCCTATAGATTCGAAGTCGGATACGATAGTAGCTCCATGTCATGAATTTCCAAGTAGCCTTCGTAATCAAGGTATACAGAAATGTTTTGAAATAATCGCATCTAACATACAACCTATCGTGCAAGATGAGAAAAGGCTCGCAATATCTTTCGATAAAGTTAAGAGCAGTTCGGATTTTGTTCACGTTGATACTGCGGATATATTTTTAGCTAACGGTGACAATCATTCTATAAAATTCGAAATTGATTACAATTGCATTCCAATACCGGTTCCTAATGAGGTTAAAATAGAATTGTCATTTGACGCTAGAATTATTGTTGATAAGGATGGCTCCGTTCCTGAAAATGGAGATTTGAATAAACGCATAGAAGTAATTATTCCCTTGAAGGAACTCATATATGACAATTGGTATAGCATTGATTTAGGAACAACAGGTATTGTTGTGGCAAAATGGGATTATAATAAGAATCGAATTGGTCCGGTTGTGCTGAAAGATGTTCCTAATATAGATGATCGTATAGAAAAAGATGATAATATAATTTCGTCAAACACTATATTGAAGTGCAATAATGATAGGAGTAACTGTTCAGTTGTGGTCTCTCCTTCTTTGCCAGATTGGAAAATGTGTGATGATGTATTAGTTTCGTGTAAGTTTATTGTTGGGCAAGATCATATTCCGCATTCAAAAGAATATGCAGAACGATACCCTGATGGGGCTGAACTTGAAAATGGTTCAATTAAATCATGGGGGACATTGACACCCTCTGATATTATAAAATTTACATATAAAACTATTTTCAACAGAATAGATGATGCAGAAAGAGATAAAGTTCGCAAATTGATCGTGACTTATCCAAATACGTATACACCTATTTTGTTGGATAGGCTTCGCAATTTGATTGTCGATTCGGGGTTGTTCCCTAACCTTCAGACTGAAGATTTACATTTGATTCCAGAATCTGATTCTGTAGTAGCTTACTATATAAATAAGAAAATCAATGATGAAGGAATTGATATAAATCCTGGAGAAATCAAAAGGATGATAATTTATGATATGGGTGCAGGCACTTTAGATTTGAGTCTTATAGAGTTGTCTAGTACAGATGGTAATCTTAAGGCTAATTTTATTAAAAGAATAGGTGTTCCTATTGCTGGCGAGTATTTCACATATCTATTGTATAAGCAATATGAGGGGAAGTGGGCAAACGTAAACAAAGGTTTAAAAATATATTTAGATAAAGTAAAACGTACCTTTACTGAAGGAGAGCCTTTACAAGCAACAGATGAAACAGAAAATTATGTCAAAGACAAGAATTTGAGAATTGAAATTGGAGATGAATTAAGAGAGTGGATATCAATTTGTACAGATAATGTTTTCAGTCAGTTAGTTGGCACAGATTGGAAAAACAAAGTTGATGTGATTGTTTATTCTGGCCGTGGTAGTCAGTTTAGACCTATTCGTGATGCAATTAGTGATATTTGTGGAGAAGATATATATATTGACGAGTCTTCCATTCAGGAAAATGAATTGAAACAGTGTGTTGCTCATGGGGCTATATTATATCAACAGATATTTCAAAACATAAATAGGCCATTCAATATCGAGCATCATAACACATGCTTAAATATTGGTGTGGAATATACTTTGAATAAAGGTGATAAGGGAAAATTTAAAATCAGTAGAGAGTATGAACAGATTTTAGGTGAAGACGATTATCAAGAAGACAACTTAGAAATTAATGGGTCATATTTCGCTTCATACAAACCCAAAAGCAAAGATTTCGATTTTTCTGAAGATGGCGAAGTAATTTTTTATATAACTTCTCTTTCTGAAGATGAAATGAAAGACTTGATAAAAGAAAAGAAGAATAAAAAATGGTGTTTTGTAAGTACTTTATTCTCTTTCCATACATCTTTGTTAGGGTTAAACAATCCTAGGCGAAAAAAGGCCTGTGTTCACATTGAAACAGATTCAAATAATAGCCTGTTTATGAAGGTTATAGATTTGGATTTGAATAAAAAAGCGACTATTGAGAATATAGAAAATAATGTTTTCTATAGAGCTTGTAATTGGTTTTTGAAAAATAATAAATAGATGGTAATGTGTTATGGATAATAAAGAAAAAATAGTGACAATAAATTTGTCATGCGACTCAGACACTGAATATGCAGATGCTTTGATAAGTATCTTTAACAAAAAGCTTCTTAGTGTTGAAAAGAAGCTAGAGAAAAGTAAAATGGCCTTAGATATGGAGAAGGCTTCACTTAGTAAAATAAGCTCATCTTTGGAAATCGCGCAAAGAGATCTTGGAAAATATCAGGGACTGCTTGAAGTGGAAAAAGCAGAACATGATAGTGTATTGACTGATTTCAAAGCCGAGAAGACTGAGCACGACAAAACGCGCGAGACATTAGAGGCAGAGAAGACTAAGCACGATAAAACCCGTGAAGCATTAGAGGCAGAGAAGATTGAGCACGGTAAGACCCGCGAAGCGTTAGAAACTGAGCAAAAAGAGCACGATAATACCCGTGAAGCATTAGAGGCTGAGAAAACGGAACACGGCAAAACCTGCGAAGCACTAGAGGCTGAGAAGACAGCGCATGGCAAGACCCGCGAAGCGTTAGAAGCTGAGCAAAAGGAACATGACAAGACCCGTGAAGCGTTAGAGGCTGAGAAAACGGAACATGGCAAAATCTGTGAGGCATTAGAGGCGGAGAAGATAGAGCATGGTAAAACTATCGAAACTTTAAGTAACTGTCAGTTAGAATTGAAGGAAATACAAAATAAATTGAATTCCTTTGACAATTCCGTTTTATCACAAATAAAAATGAGATTTAATGAGATCGCTTCATTATTGTCTGTTGATTTTGAGAATCTTACTGAAAAATCAACGGAATTAAAGAAATATATAGGAGGTATCCTTGATAAAGATGAAGAAGGCTATTATGGATGGAGTACTGCTCAAAATATAGATGATCTCATTTATTCGTTTAAATATGGCGATAGCTATTTGAGCCGTATTTTAAGTTTAATTTGGTGGTACAAGCAAGACTCCCTTATATATATGACTTCTTGCATTCCCAATATGGATAAAATTGTTAGACAGATGGATTTCATAAATTTAATTTTATCTATTGAGGGACATTCAATTAATGTACCTGAAACAACCTTGAGCAGAGATGTTGACAATTATGAAAAGTATAATGATGGAAAATCTCATTTCATGAAGATTTTTGATGAGCAGTATGAGAATGGTACTCTTTGTGAAGTTTATCTTGCTTCCATAGATGATAATAAAGGTAAATGTTACATTTATTGGAAATAACTTTCGGAAGAGTGGTTTGAAAGGTTGATAGATAATCATAATAGATAGAACTATTGAATTATCTGACATAATGCTAGGTGATTCAATAGTTTGTTAATAAATGATGAAGTGTATGGAATGAATTAGTAGTTAAAATCTTTTAAGATGTGAAATATAAATTGCATTAGTCATGTCTTTGTAAAAAAGAAAGAAATATGAGGTGCAAGTTTAAGAGAGGTGATACGTTTATCAAGAAAAGAAGTTGGTCAAGTGACGAGTATTCCGTCTTTTATGTCACTTATGCCGATGAAGAAACCAATAAATATATTGGTAATGAACACATGATTTCTGATAGAGGTGTTATTACTCACATCAATGCAGATTTAATCTACGATGTTAACGAGGGCATCCCTATTCCTAAGCATTTCTATCATAAGATCACTAAGCTGATAGATGATGCTCAATTAGAGGCAACCGCTATTCTACTGCGCGTAAAGCATGAGGTTCCAAAGCATTTAAAAGAGCGTTCTTGTTTTGTATTTATCAGAACAGATGGACTTTGGTCTGTGAATCAAGTGGAGTTTTTTGAGGCCATCAATGACGATGACGAGCCTGGTATATATCTGGTTGAAGTCTTGGAAGAAGAGGGAGGTGAAGTTCACAGTCAAACGTTTGATATTGGCTGTAGAACCTTTTATCTAGGTCATTCGTGGATCCTTCGCGATGACGTTGACGAAGATGAGGATTTCATAATCAGTAAATTGGCATATAACAAAATAGCTCGAATTCATTCAAAACTTATTGTGGATCTTAGAGAATTGCTTGACATAAAACCCACTAAAATGGTGTTATCTTATGGGAAATGGGGATTTTACGATCCAGAAACATGTTTTGAAATACCATGCCAATGGGCAGACGCATCTCCTTTTTCTGAGGGTGTAGCTGCTGTCGCTAATGACAAAGGAAGATATGGATACATAGATAATTACGGTAAGTGTTCAATTCCCTTTAGATGGGCTTACGCATATCCTTTTTCTGAAGGCTATGCGGCTGTCGAAGACAATGGCGGTTTTTGCTATTTTATTGATAGAAAAGGCAATGAGGCATTTCCCGCTCGTTGGAATCGCGTAGATTTCTTTTCTGAAGGATTGGCTGGCGTGTTAAATGGGGACAAATGGGGGTTCATAGATAAAACAGGGAAACTTGTTGTACCATGTATGTGGTATGAAGTGGATTGGTTTCATAACGGAAAGGCAAAAGTGTGGGATGCTCAACGTAATGTATTTCTCATTGATCCCCAAGGACACATAGTAGCTTCAGGTGCTGAAGCCGATAGTTATGATGAAGGAATTTGAATTTAATGCATTTATAAAGGAGTTTTATGACAAAGGAAGCGATAGACCAAATATTCAATCAGGCACGACACGGAGATGTGTTTGCGCAGGCTCTTATGGGACAGATTCTCATGGAGGGAAAGTTTGTGCAGACAGATAGGACGAACGGTATAGGATGGTTACGTCATGCGGCCGAATGCAATTGTCTATATGCGCGTGATTTGCTTAACGATGAATTGAGTAGGCCGTTCCAGCCAAATGGACAACAACAAGATGACGGACAACAACAGCTGGGCAGAGATATGATTGACGGCCATGACTATATGGCTGAGTTAAATAGCTTGATAGGATTGGACGTTGTTAAGAAAGAAGTGGAGTCGTTACGTAATCTGATCAAGATTCAAGCTATGAGAATGCAGCAGGGACTTCCCAATACGAACATGAGCTATCACATGGTATTTACTGGCAATCCCGGTACTGGCAAAACGACAGTTGCACGTATAGTAGCTGGAATATATAAAGAACTTGGCCTACTGAGAAAAGGCCATCTTGTAGAAACAGACCGTTCCGGACTGGTTGCAGAATATGTGGGGCAAACTGCACCAAAGACAAACGCCAAGATAGACGAGGCATTGGATGGTGTATTGTTCATAGACGAAG
>Ga0247610_10004485_pt1 | contig 14955 bp, 13 predicted proteins | sample 174DNAGHGhighgp2_FD_193483 | JGI IMG/M metagenome (GOLD analysis project Ga0247610, IMG submission 193483) | Sheep rumen microbial communities from Palmerston North, Manawatu-Wanganui, New Zealand - 1742 DNA GHGhigh gp2 | ecosystem: Host-associated > Mammals > Digestive system > Stomach > Rumen... | reverse complement strand
CCACCATCTACATTTCTTATAGCAGAAGTAGGTATAGCAGTATTACTGAATGGATCAGCTTCTGTTGCACCACTAACTCTTCGAGCATAACCTCCATCAAAGTCAAAATCATCAGAAGCCCACCACTGATTAAATCCATAGATGTCAATTATTTCTTTTCTACCAGCAGTATATTTGTCTTCATCACAGAAGTACTTCTCATTAAACATAACTGCATCTTGGATTAAGTGCTTATCATAGTACCACCACTTATCCTTATACTCTGTCATATTATCAACCATATTAACTTTGTTCTCTCTTCTATCATCAAGAACATAAGTTACATGAGGATCAAGGAAATAAACTTTCCAAGACTTGAAGAATCCGATCATCAGAGATATATATTTATTTATAGCATCCGGAGAAGTAGTAGGAACGAAAGTAAATACCCACTTAGTATCTTCAGATTTAATATAATACTCTAATGTATCAGTAATTTCATTTAAAGCTAATCTTATATTTTCAATACGAGTTTCTTTATCAGGTTCTGCTACAAGATCTTGATAATACTTATATAAAGCGAAATCTCTATCTCTAAGAATCTGTTCAAAATTCTCAGCCATATTACCATTACTAAGTCTATAAAACTCGTAATCGTATGGAACTACAAAGAGATTATTGAATATATAATTCATTACAACCATCTTGTCTCTATTATCAGCTTCATAAACCATCTTGTTGACAAGATTATTATAAGCTTCAGTATTTATACGATAATTCTCAAGTAACTCATCAATAGTATTGAACTTAGAAACTGTAGAGAATTTATCTACACCGAAATCTCTTAATGTATATCCGTGTTCAAATGAAAAACAAGAATGTCTTCCATGTATAGCTTTTGCAATCTTATCAAGATCTGCATTTACGTTAAAAGCATATATCATAGGATGAGACATATCCATAAATAAATCATAATGATAATTCTTAATCCAGTCATCTTGCACGAAATAAGACTGATATAATTCTTGATCTGTAAACAGAACACCATATCCACCATCAACATCGATTCTAAAATCTTCTTGATATTCATACTCATCTTTATCATAGAAATGAATATGCTTATTAGGAGGATATATTATATCATCTCTAAATACAAGTTTAGTTTGTCCACCATTATAATCATCGATAGCTTCTTGAGGATCCCACTCAGGATAGTATCCATTGATATCCCAGAATGCTTCAAATTCACCTTTCTCTTCAGTCTTTGGTTTATAAGGATCTTTTATATCCAAACTCTTCTCTGTAAATACCTGAGATAATATATACAGAAGAATACATAAATTACGTAAAGAGAATTTAGTGTTAGGCTTAATAGAAGGAACAATAATATCAAGATCCGATAAATCATATGCACTGCTAAGTATCATATTCATAAAATAACTCATCTGGAAAGTATAATCTGTCATAGATATCTTATTCTCCAGGAACATGTACTTAGTACCTTCAACAGAAAAATCCTTAGCAAGATGGAGATTCTTTATATATGAATGAACGTCTTCGCCATCCCAATACTGATCTTGTGTTGTAATCAAATCATAATCATCAAGGTTAAGATTATTAGTAATATATTTATCATAACCATCAGCTATAGGAGCTTTAACAAACTCTAACTCATAATGATTACCGAATTGATCTATATATGTTTTACTAGCTTCTTGTTGCTCTTCATCATAATCAGATCTATCTACATCAGGAGCTTCATCACCAGACTCATCTTTAAATTCATATTTATGCATGGTGATAGTACCATCATCATTATATTCATAATCATCTGCAACTGCATGATCAAGACATGTAATGTCATCTACAGCTGTAGGATCTTTTGGAGTAGACCCACCCTCATCACCATATTCATATTTACCAGGACCAACTGGCATATGCCAACCGTCATCCTTAGGTTCATGATCTGTTTCAATAATAGGACTACTTGAAAGTTTCTTATAAATATAATACTTATAGACAGTGGTACCTTCCATACCAAATATCTCTAATATATCTTCTACATTTTTAGTAGTAGATTTATATCTTATAAGCTTATTAAGATTCTTAACGATTCTTATCTGGTATTTCAAAGGAATCTCTTTAAAGAATTTTACACCCTGAGACTCTAAGAAATACTGACAAGTTCTAAGATCAAATACATCTCGTCTTACATACCATTCAGGAAGATCTGTTATCATATCAGAAAATGTCTGACAAGTAATAAGAAACATAATCATTTCTTCAAAGTAATCAGACATATAATTATATGATGCTTGATATGTAAATCTAAGATAAATATCTCTATTTAACTGGAATAATTCCTTGAATCTATCTAATACCAAAGATTGCACAGTGGGGATATATAATATATCCCATTGCTTAGCAGTACGAGCAAACACAATATCAATTTTCTTAGCTCCAAGATACTTTAAATATCTGTAATGCTTATTATCAGAATACTTCTGAACAATATCATCTAAAATACCTAAAGCTTCCAAAGCATTGATATCAGTATTAATCATTAAATGAACAGGAGTTGATAAATCTACCAACTCTGCTAAATCTTCGATATCAGGATAATCTTCAGCTTTTATATAAATAAAATATTCTTCTCCAGTTCCATACTCAGGTAAACCATTAAGCATACGGTAATAATCATTACGTTCATCATAATGATCTAAAAACCATTGACATGCAAATTCAAATAATGCTTCTCTATCCTCTTCTGGTATTCTACTTCTATCAAAATATCCGTTAGCAGGATTATCGACTTCCAGTATATACTTGGCTTGAGCAATAGTATAACCAAAGTTAACCAGCATTTCTACGTTCAATGGAATGAAAGACAAGTTGGCTGTACCGTTATGTATAGCTAACAAGATATCAGCTTCACTTACAGACTCTGTTGTTTCAGCATTGTCAGCAAGTCTAGAATTTTTAAGCACGATAGACTCAAGTATTATCTTGGTAGCATATACAACTTCATCCATCATTGCATGGTCGGTGTATATTTTACCACCTATGCTGTAAGCCATGTTTTTCACCTCCTTATACCGAATATTATACGAATGTTAACGGGGTTAAAACTAGTAGGAGTATAGTACTCCTACTAGCTTATAGATTTACCACGTACGAATTAATCCATATTTACCAAGTGCACAAGGCTCTTTACATGTATATCCTTCAAACTGACATCTAGGAATAGGTCTTTCATTCTCATCTACAATACTATTAAGCAGACGATTATCGGATAACGAGTTAAGCTTATCAGCATTGATAAATTTCTCTAAAGTATCTCTGACAATCTCTGCTGTTTCGTACTGAGCTCTTGAGCAAAGTCTTTCTTTACACTTTGAATTAACAAAGTCTATGAACCTACCATACTCATGAACTATCACCAGTGTAGCCTGAGGAATAATACCTGCTTCGACTAAAGCATTATAATCTTTCTTCCATTCAATCTCGTAAGGAGTATTACGAATAATATCAGGAATATACATTCTGTCATCTACTTCAAGATATAATCTATTGAAATTATATGGAAGCATTCTCATAGTATAGTTTATTCTTCTATGTCTATGAAGCTGAGCAAGTGCTGTGAAAGAAGCCAAGTAGGTAGTATTATAAACAGTACCAAAGTGTTCTTCTTCCAAATTTTTAGAAACTTCATATAGAAAGTTCTCGTTATTCTCATCTTCGATAATGATATTATCTTTATTAAGAATGAAATTCTCAAACAACATATCTGCCTGCAACACATTCTTATGATCATCAAGAATCAGATCTGAATCAGTTATCTTTAAAGCTTCCATTGTTCTATTCTTAAATTCGATAAGATGATCAGTGAATTCTTTATAGAAATTTCTATAATTAACGGATTTGATAATACCGAAATCTAACTTCTTGATCATGCCTAATACAAGCAGCAATCTATTATACGGAATAGTATAAGCCATAGTAGTAGGAATGAATACTGAAGTTAAGTACCTTGCATTCTCTTGTGCTATTTTACTAGCAGCTGCATCTTCAACACCATATCCTTTAAGAATATTAGTGAAATAGTTTCTCCACTTATCATAAGTAAGCTGCTCCAAAGCAGTATTAGGTTTCATTATTGTATATCTTCCAGATCTTTCAGAAGTACAGTATACGCTAAGATTGTTTAAAAACATAGCAACAAGCTTAGGTACCTCTTCAATAAGAAGATTTACATGATAATGCTCAAAGACAGAGTAGTGTCCACTACTAGAAGTTCTCTCTGCTCTCTTCCTAGCATTAATCTGATTATTCATTTTGTCATTAGTATAGTCATCAGACATATAGCAGATACCTGCCATCTGACCAGCTAATGTGATAGCCTGATCATTATAAGGTAATCCACTGATATCGTTGTTACTTGTATTAGCAATTACAGAAACTTTCATTGTATATATCCTCCATTTGAAAATAAAGTGAATTTAAATTGTATAATATATCCTTGAATGATGAGATCTTATAGATCTTAGCGGAAATTCATTCAAGGAGGTGATGTATATAGACCCACATGGTTATAAATTACCAGTCTCCGTCATGACCAAGCTCTATCAAATGGTCATGAACGGAGAGATAACAATGGTCGGTGAACCTAAAAGACCAGAAATGGTTGAACGAAACCGGTTCATCAATGACTTACTGTTATTAAAAGCTGGTAATCCCAGATATGTATAGTTACAGCTATACATAACTAGAGTTTTATAGAGTAGTTTGCTTACTGTATATATATCAATCCGCATAAATATCATTCTATCCAGTGAGACTTACAAGCTACTCTATGAAACTTCTTTAACATTCACAACTAGGTACTTTAGTATGAGAAGTATATTCACTATCGTTCTCTTCTTCAATACCTTTATCAAAAGATTCAGTTACATCGAATTCACCATCGATAGTTATATGATAGATCTTCTGATTACTACTTCCTCTATAGTGCAACTTATTGTCTTTGAGAGATTCTACAAACTCTCCATCAACAATATAATCTACTACAGAGAGAGAATCAGCAGTGAGTTTATCTTCACTATCAGGAACTCTCACATATGTGGTAAGTAAACGTTCTCTTTCTCCAAACATAGAATCTAAAGTATATCCTGTATAAATCCAGATATCTTTTTTGTCACCATACTTAATTTTAATTTTACAACAAAGATAAATTACATCTTTAATATTATACGGAGCCAAAGGATCACCACCTGTAATAGTAATACCTTTGATATGATCTTTATCGAGCTCTTCAAAGATCTCTTTTTCAGCATCTTCATCAAAAGGAATACCACCGTCTTTATCCCAAGTTTCAGGATTATGACATCCTTTGCAATGATGCTCACAACCAGCTACCCATAACACCACCCTCAAACCAGGACCATTAAGCATATCATCCTTGGTTATATTATGATATCTCATTTCTTCACCTCTCCATATTTATTTACAGCTTCAATATGAAACTTGCAGAAATATACGTCACAATCTGCACACTTCTGTTTCTTTTTAATTTCCATAGGACTATTCCCAAGAGCAGAATGTTTAAATACGCAAGATGCATAATCTCTCTTTATAAAATATTCAAGTTCTTTTGGATAATCCTCAGGAATATTTAATATATCATTCATTATTATCCTCCTTATCTTTGTATAAATTAACTGAAAATTCAGTTTCAAAGTTCTCACTTAGATTCTTACATTCAATATTCAATCTAGTATGATAATAATCTCCAGATATATCATCTTTATCATATTGAACGCTGGTTATCTTATACATCATATCTTTATTACTAAGAATCTCAAAGAATGACATATTAAGTATTTCTCCAGAGCAAAACTTAGGTAATACGAATACTACTGTTCTTATATCTGTAAACAGATAAACGCTATTAGGATAAGGCCTAGAAAATAATCTATATTCGCCTTTATTCATAATTTGTATATTCACAGGACTTCTAAATCCTTCATCCAGATAAGCATTTTCGAAGCTTGCATGATCGCTATCTTTAATATAATGAATCAAATTATCAAAGATCATATCTGCATAGCCTTCAGATCCAGTAGTAGATGTAAATGCTTTTAATTTATCAGTAAGACTCATACCACCATTATTTACTGTAACGATATCATTAGTAGTATCATCACCAGTGCTCAAATTCAATTCAATCTGTTCTATCATATTCATTCTCCTTATATTTATCAAGACTAGCAATAGCAGGATGTACTATTGTATCATATGATATAAATCTATTATGTCCCTTTATTTATAGTAACGTCTGAGATAATACCAACAGATATAGGATAACACTTTCCATCTCTTGTCATATATCTAGGTTTGATATCACTAAGTTCACCTTCAACCTCTATATTGATGAATTTATTCATCTCTGCAATAGATTTAAGATGTAAAGACAGTTTGATGCGTCCATCTTCAGGTTCAGATGTCTCTAAAGAAGATATTGTATATGAATAGTAATTAACTAGTCTTACACCTTTATACACATCATCTCCTGTAATAAGCACTACTGTTTTTGAACTCTCTACAAAATACAAACAGTTAGGCTTATAAGGATATATATCATATATAGTATTTACACTAACAGCTTCCATCATGCCTATATTATCTCTATTCTGAAACTTCAAGAAAAATTCTTTAGCTCGGTAAAACATTTCAGAATCTAATTCTTCGAAATGATCATACTTGGTTTTTACATAATCAGAAGCATTGTTAATAGCATTATCTATGAATTTATCTATCTGAGTATCTCCAAGTTCATAGTTTCTTTTATTTTTGTTTTCTTTTGAAAAATCTAAAACTTTTTGAGATAAAGATACATATTCTTTGTTTTCTTCTGCATTAATATCAAGATACAGTTCAATCTGTTCTATCATTATTAGATCCTCCCAGATAATTTACTACACATGTAGCAGAATTCACATGTACTACACTGTGTACCTCTTGTTATTAAATAGCACTTTACTAGTAATTTATAAATGCAAGTTGATAAATAAGTTTGATTCTGCATAGTACCTTCTATAGTACTTATAGCATTCTCTATTATTTCTTTATTCTCTTCAGTTTTTATCTTATTCAATTCAGATATTATGTCATTCATAAATATTCCTTTCTAATTAAATATCCACATGGACTATTACATCCATGTGGATATTAAACTTAAAATATACTAATTACATACTTCGCCTATCTGAAATTTCACTCATTTTAGCATCACTTAATCTGCTGTATCCATGGACTCTACTGTATGCAAGATATCCATTCATTCTATCAATCTTAGTTAATTCTTTAGAATGACACTTAGGACATTCATCAGCATCCAAGAATTCTTCGCCACAATCATTGCAGAATGACATGGAAAGATTAACACCTTCATATAATCCCATCTTCATTGCACGCTCAATAAGAGCTTTTATAGCATCCAAATTATATCTCAGATGATATCTTACATACTGGATCTTACCACCATTAAAATAATTCCAGAATCTATATTCAAGATCTTGTTTCTGAGTAGGAGTAATATTCTCAGTTACATGACAATGGAAACTATTTGATACATAATCTCTATCAGATACATTCTCAACAATTCCATAAATCTTACGGAACTGTTTTACCTGTAATCCACAAAGGTTCTCTGCGGGCGTACCATAAATAGCATACAGATGTCCATCTTCTTTCTTGAACTGATTAATTTTATCACTGATATACTGCATCACTTCCAATGCAAACTGTCCATCTTCTGCAAGAGATTTCTTATTATATAACTGCTGCAACTCATTCAAAGCAGTTATACCAAATGAAGCTGTAGCAGATTTGAGAATAGGTTTAATCTTATCAGTGAAATTGAGATGTCCACCATAGAATCCACCCATACAATATGCTAATGGATTACAGGAAGCTCTCATTTCTCCTAAGTAATCATAAGTCCTAATATGAATATTTCTTATCATCTCAAGATAATAATCCAATACTTCATAGAAGTCCTTACTTTCCTTTCTAGACTTAGCTAAAATCATAGGCAAATTGAGACTAACAGCACCCACGTTAAATCTGCCTACAAATACAGGTTTATCATCTTCATCTGCAGGTTCCATTCCACCTCTTTCAAACCAAGGTGATAAGAATGCTCTGCATCCCATCGGAGATACTACTTTACCATACTTCTTATACATTTCAGGTACATAACCTTCACCAGTTAATGATAACCAGTCAGGATACATAGTCTTAGCTGAACACTCTATACCAGCTTCATATACATCATACAGTTCTTTACCAGGACCATGAAGATTCTCATCATATAAGAATACTACCTTAGGGAATAATACAGGTTTCTTGAATCCTTCTTTGCCCTGACCACCCTTTCTAACTGCAAGCATTACTTTATTACACATCTTACCGAACTCTGTAGTAGATAAACCACTAGATACAGTAATGAAAGGATAATCACCTCTTGAAGATCCTACAGTATTAAACTTATATTCCCATCCTTGGAATCCCTGTTCAAAGTCTCTTTCAATCTTTTTCATTGCAGCGTTGTGAATCTTTTCTTCAGGAACACAAAGATCTCTTAATTCTTTGACATATTTGTCATAAGACTTCTTAGCATAAGGCTCTAATACTTTATCTATCTCAGGTAAAGTAAATCCACCGTACTGCTGAGAAGCTGCACTTAAAGTAACATCACCAATTACGTCGAATGCGGTATCAAGAGTATTAGGCTCATTATACCACATATTACCCATTTCAAATCCACCTTTAAGAACTTCAGCTACATCAAATAAGCAACAGTTCATCGTGTCTCTACGAGCACTCATATCATGTACATAGATATATCCTTCACGACACGCCTGTAACTCTTCTGTTGTCATAAAGAACTTCTGATACAATTCTTTATTAAATTGATTAAAGATAAGTGATCTTTTAGTTGATACTAAAGCACTATCTGAATTTGCATTCTCTTTATCCCCAATATACATTATAGTCTGAGCTTTCTTATACGTATCATCGATCATCTTAACGAAGTCTCTCTTATAGTTTCTATAATCCCTATAAGATTTAGCTACTGATGGTTTAATTTCATCAAGTGTATTCTCAACAATATTATGCATGTCCATGATTTCAATCTGTTCTTTATTCAAATCATCAACAAAATTAATAATCTTTTGACACAAGTATTCTTTCTCTTTATCAGTGAATTGAGTAAGAGCTCTGTATGCAGATTTACCAACTGCGGTAACAACTTTGTTTATATTGAAATCTTCCAAAGTACCGTCTTTCTTAACGATAACAACATTCTTGCTAGGCTTGTATTTAACAGAGTAATCAACTTGGTCCATATTTATATACCTTCTTTCCCTATACTTATTTTCCCAGAATGGGTTATATAAAAGTTGCTCTGCTACTTTTCATTTACAATTTTGAATATATGAAAAAATAAAATTATTTCGATTAGATATTATATTAGTATAAACCTGTATATAAAACCAATAAAAGAAAGGAATTAAATAGTATGAAAACTGAGAAAATTAACAAAGACAGAAAGATCTTCAAATCACTCAATAATATAATTGATAAATTTGAAGAGATGGTTGAGAAAGAAGAAAATTATGATGCTGAACATGAAGTTGATGTGCTACGAATGATATCTGAAGCGTTTGAAGATTATCATGATGGTGTTGTTTCTATGTGTAAAGATGTTGATGCTTATATAGAAGACATCGCTGCTGTACAAAATGGATATCCCAAAGTTATCAATGAAGATATAATGAACAGATTCAACAAGTGTGTTGATGATTCCATTGCTAACTGGAAAGAGATGATGAAGCTTTACTACAAGATAGTGATTAATTTTAACAAGTATGAGAAACATGTTTCTGATGACGTGCTGAGCGATCTTGAAATCAAGGATCTTGACAAAGAAGAAGACGAAGAATAATGAGACGAAAAAGTAGCTGGTGGGCATAGATACCCACCAGCGTTCTTTTTTATATTTGATAGCTATATTTTTAACATGATCGAGGGTTTACAACAGGAATTCACAATACTAATCTGGGTTGATAGAAGCATTGCTCAATCGGATCATGTTCCGAATATATGATTAGTTTCTTAACTACTTTTCTTTAAGTTCATCTCCGCTGTTTAATTTATCAGTTCCATATGTAATATGGTTGACTGCTCTTTAAGAACTCCAATCAAAAAAAGTTAAGACATATCGATACATCCAGTAATAGCTATTGATTCAATTATATATTCTTATTTAAATGTAGGTTGTGTAAGTTTAGATTTATCATCGTCAAGTATTCTTGTAAATGCATACAAGGATTGTATAGCATCTTTATCAGAAGTTCTAAGAGAAACTGCATTAAAGTCTATGTAGTTTTCTTTTTTCTTAACGAAGTCTCTAAGCTCATCGTTAGCTTCTTCTGTAAATGCACACTTCAGTGTTACAGTATCACCATCAAAATCCATACCAGCACCGGAGCAGTATAAGTTAGATAAGTTTATAGTATCAACAAATGCTGTACCAGTATTCATACCTATCATTTCATTTGTTATCTTAGGATAATACTTATAGTATACACCATTTACAATCATAGGTTCAGTATCTTTAGTAGAAGCTACTTCAACTTCCATAATCATATTATTAAATCTACTATCGATAGGATATCTTGTAATAATACCCATTCTACCTCTAGCAGCTTCAACAGCAGCCATATAGAATATATCACACCAAGTCAACTTTCTTTGCATAATAGATTCATTAGACATATTATCTTTAGCGAAGTTTCCTTTGAATTGCATATATACAGGTTTCTTTGTATCTTCTACAGGAACCTGTATAGGAACAAATCTGTTATTATAACCATGAAGAAACGCCTCCATTTCTTTTTTGATTCTTTCATCAGAGAACTCTATCAAAGGATCTTTAAGAGTTTTATATTTAATAGTACCATCTTCTTCCATTACAGGATACTGATTTGTACCTATAAATTCTCTTTCAAAGAATGCTCTTACGTTATAATGAACAAAAGGTCTATAACAAGCTATACAAGCAGCTAACGGAGCAAAGCATTTCCTAAATGAAGCTTTAAGATCTTCAGGTCTGTTAGCTTTATTATCAGTAGCAGTTACAACCAATCGAGCTGCATAGTTAGTGGTCTTACCCATCAATGCGTGGTGCATGATACCAAACTTAGAAGACAAACCAGCGCCCACATCAGTCTGAATAGTTTTATTAGAGTTGCCAGCAAACCAGTCATAGATACATACAAGAATTTCTTGTACTCTACCTTCCATTGCACCTGATAAATCAAATCCATATTCCTGAGTAGTCTTAATAGAGTTTACAGCTACAATAAGCTGAGAGTATAACTTATTAACACCACCTACACCAACAGATCTCTTACCAGAATTAGTATCTCTATAATAAGGAGGAATAACTATCCATTTATTGATAAACATTCTTTCCTTATTCTTCTCCAAAAATTTAACTCTAAGATCTCTTTTTAAAGACTCTGACGTTTTAAACTTGATGAATTTCATATTTTTACGTAAGAAGTCAACACCATTAGAGCCATTAGGATCAGGTACTATTTCTCCTTTAGCGTTTATTGAGAAAGTACCATCTTTGTGTACAACTTTTTTAACGTTACTATCAATCTTGCACCAGTTCTTATAACAACTAGGATCAATGAAATATTTATCAAGACTTATATAAGCGAATATACCAGCTCTATCAGCCTGAGTTATACCGAATATAGTATTAGATAACAAACCATCAGCTGTAGGAATATTATCTCTAGTATAGAATACAGGATTAGTAATCTCCTGACAATCATTTACTTTAATAAATCTATCTATATCCATTATTTCCAATCTTAAATGATCAGTTACTTTATTATATTCAGCTTCATCTATAGGAACAAATTGCCCTGAAGTATCAAAATTAAATTGATCGAATAATTGTGTAGACTCCATAAATCTATCATAATGATCTTGGAAATCTTTCACCAGATTATCAAGGTAACTCACAGACGAATCCTCCTTTCAGTAATTACTATGATGTGAAACATGTAAAATCCAGAGGAGCATAAAACTCCTCTGGACTATAATTACTGATTAGCTATTAGCATCATCATTCTCAGGCTCTTCATCAGCCGGTTCATCATCAGTAGACTCATCAACCACATACTGAGGTTTGAAATCTTCCTTGAACAGGTTATGAGCACCAACCGGAGACAGCTGATTGAACAGTTCAAACGGCTCACCAACACCATTCAGATCAACAGCTGTTTCTACAGCAACACGGATATCCCACAGATTGGTCTTGATCTCATCATAAACCTTCTTGAGATCTTCACCAGTAGCCTTAGCATCCAGGTATACCTGATGAATTACATCCGGAGAGATCTTATTAGCTTCCAGAGCAGTCTCCAGAGTAGCTACGTATACAGAGTATACAATACCATCCAGAGTCAGCTGATACCAGTTCCAACCTGAAGAACCGACGAAAGCACCAGCAGCACGACCATCATTAGCTTCCTTAGCCCAGCTAAATGCACCAGCTGCTAAGCCAGTTTCCTTGTTAGCATTGAAGTGTAACATATTGTACAGAGCTTCAAATCTAGGAGATGCATCATCCAGGATCTGCGGAATAGCCAGATGAATACGTACAAAGATAGGATCAGCACCAGTGTTCTTAACTTGGATCAGATTAGGAACCTGATTTTTAGTTTTAGAACCAGGGATCAGTTTAGCCTTACCGATAGCCTTCTGTACCAGCTGTGCCTTAGCACCGCCATACATATGTACTTTATAGGTATCGGGCTGTGCGGTAAAGAATGCCTGATCTTTACCTATCTCCTCATCAGTGTACAGGGACTCCTTAAATTCCTCAGAAATATATTCATGATATACACGAGGAATTACCGGTTCGATCTCCGGATACCAATCATTAGTATATCCAGGGATTGATGTTGCATTTTCATATGATATGTTGTTCAGCATATTGTATAAATCTCCTTTCTGATTTAATAAAAATATAATGTTAATTCGTTATATTTATACTAATGTTACGCGCGCAAAAGAAGTCCCCAGGGGAATGGCACCCCTGGGGATTAACAAAGGAGCATTGTGCGAGCAAACACCCATAACACTTTTACTATAATGTATATAGTCTTATACTATTATAAAACTTTATAATAAATTCAATAAAAGGAGGTATATATTATGGCAGTAATGGCTAAAGGTATTGATGTAAGTAAATACCAAGGCGATATTAACTTTGAACAAGTTAAAGCTGATGGTATCAAATTCGTAATCATACGTGCAGGCTGGGCTAAAGGTAGTATTGATGGTAAATTTAAAAGAAATGCTGATGAATGTACTAGACTTGGTATTCCTTTTGGTGTATACTGGTTCTCATATGCACTGAATGAGAATGATGCTAGAGCAGAAGCTAGGGCATGCTTAAATACTATCAAGGGATATAAGTTACAGTATCCTGTATGCTTTGATTATGAATATGATTCAGTATCATATTCTGTAAAGAAAGGTGTTAATGTAACAAAGGAATCGGCTTCTAAGATAGCTAAAGCATTCTTATCTACTATAGAATCAGCTGGATATTGGGCTACTAACTATACTAATCTTGATTTCTCTAACAGATATTTCGATGATTCTGTAAAGAAGAAATATGATATGTGGGTAGCTAAATATGGTTCAGCCAATGACCTTGCAAAGAAAGCTGGATTATGGCAGTATAGCAGCAAAGGTAAGGTTAAAGGAATTAATGGTAACGTAGATCTTGACTATGCTCAGAAAGATTATCCTACTCTTATAGCTAATAAGTCAAAGAATCCTATAACTAATAATGCTCATGCTGAAACAACTGTAGGAAAAGATACATATAAGATTCCTTCTATGTATTATCCTATATTTGATCCTATCTTCTATCAGAAGAAGTATGCTGATCTTCAGGAAGCTGTTAAGACATTAGTTAAATCTGGTACTATATCAAATACAGCTGATGTTATAGATTGGTGGTTATTCCAGCATTTCTTAAACTGTGGAATGAATGAGAAACGCCAAGGATCTGCTGAGTTTGATGTAAATAAGTATATAAATAATAATCCTGATCTGGTGAAAGCATTTGGATCAGATTGGCCTGCATACTACAATCATTATATAGTAGCTGGCAAAAAAGAAATCGAAGAAGGAAAGCGTAAACCGTTATAAATATATAGGGGAGTATTATACTCCCCTATACTTCTTTTGCTACTTGTTTAAAAGTAACGCCTTTAATTGCATCTCTATATGTTCTTGCAATCATAAATCCAGAAGACATATGTACATCATTTTTAATAAGTTCTAATAATCCTTTTTTCCTACTTCTAGTAAATTCCATAATGCCTCTATTATTTCTTCTATATCTATCATAGAGATAAGTAGATTCATGAAGAGTATATTGTATTTTTCTACTATTAATAGTATAAGTGTACATCCTTTTTGAAGAAATTGTTCTACAAGAATTTAAAGTTTTCATATATCACCTCCATATTACTTATATAGTATATCAATATATAAAATAATAGTGAGGGTATTATACCCTCACTATTATATTACCATTCATTTACTTTATCTTTCTGCTTATCTAGATAATATTCATAACTTTTGATAGTATCTAAAAATGCATTTCTAAAAGTATTATATTTTTTATTTCTATCTCCAGGATTATCATGAGGCTTAATAGTTTTAAGCTCTGCTATAAGTCCTATAATTCTTTGCACATCTACAACTATTCTGGGAAATTCAGCACCTTTGCCTAATAAACCATAACTTATATATGTCAAAAGCATTTTTACTCCACTCATAATCTCAGATATAGCAGTGTCATCTTGATCA
>Ga0247610_10004484_pt1 | contig 14955 bp, 12 predicted proteins | sample 174DNAGHGhighgp2_FD_193483 | JGI IMG/M metagenome (GOLD analysis project Ga0247610, IMG submission 193483) | Sheep rumen microbial communities from Palmerston North, Manawatu-Wanganui, New Zealand - 1742 DNA GHGhigh gp2 | ecosystem: Host-associated > Mammals > Digestive system > Stomach > Rumen... | reverse complement strand
TGTTAAGAAGTTTTGGCAAAAATCATAAAAGTGAAATAATGATGGAGGCATCTAAGGAATCTAGTGCTGATCTAGTCTCTACTGTTGTGGTATTAATAGTCTCTTTATTAGTTATAGTTGGAGAACAATTAGCAATTTTTATAGATTTTGATAAAATTGGAAGTTTGCTAATGTGTTTTGTTGTATTTAATACGTCAATTAAACTAGTATATTTTAATATCATTTCTTTAATAACACGTACAGAGGAAAATAAAGAAATAGCTGATAAAATAGCACAAATTGTAAGCAAACATAAAAACGTAGAATACAGTAGTATGAGGTTAATTAAAATGGTGGCCTACTATAGTGTTCAAGTTACTATTAAAGTATCACCATCAATTACAATGAAAGAATACTTTCAGTTAGAGAAAAAGATTAAAAAAGCTATTAAGGAAGAAATTTCTGATATTAAGTATGTGGAATTTGAACCTGTTATAAATAATTAAATAAAAAAACCAATCTATAAAGATTGGTTATTTTTTATATGGAGCAGATGAGGAGAATCGAACTCCCGTCAAAAGCTTGGAAGGCTTTAGTTCTACCATTAAACTACATCTGCAGCACGAAATAATATTAACATATAACGTAGGTAAAATCAAGAAAAAAATATAAAAATAGCTATTTTTACCCTATTTATTGTATTAATATTCTATAAAAATGTCATATTTTTAAATATATTTATACTTTTATTAAATTGTATGTTATAATACCTAAGGAAAAAGAAGACGGAGGTATTAAGATGAGAGTTTATAAAAGTAGATTACCTGAGGGAAAAAAATATATGTTTTCTGCTAAAAAAGGTGTTAAAGTTAAACTAGTTAATATTGATTTAGCTAAAAAGAAGAAAAAAAATAAATAATAGTTGATAATATATAATTACCAACTTTTTTATTTTTTTAAATAGTGTTATAATGTCAATGATAAAAGGATGGTTGTTATGAAAAAAGGTAAAAAGAAAAAAATTGAGGATGCATTATTAAGAATAGATGCTAATATACCCTTTTCGTTAAGTATAGTTGTTAGTGTTGTTTCTTCGGTAGTCATATCCATAATTTTAGCATCATTATTAAACAATTACGTTGATTATAATTCGTTTAATCAAATATGGCCATTTTTTATTAGTGTATTTATAATCTTTTTCATGGTAATAGAAACAATATTATTTGTCTATATATCATTATTAAAATATTTTGATAAATAAAATAAACTCTTTGATAAGAGTTTATTTTTTTAGTTCTTTTTTTACTTTTTTAATAAATAATTTGTTAAACAATGTTGTTGCAAATGATCCTGTCTTCTTAACTACGATATCAAAGTTCTTAAATGGGAATAAGAATGAATATTTTTTCTTATATTTTTCACTTAATTCTTTAATATTAAGTTTTAATTCTTCATATTTAACAAGTATTTGACTATCTATAGCATATTGTCTAATCTTTATAATCAATCTTGTTGAATAAACAACGTCTACAACAAGTACACCATATAATAAGCCAATTACAAATGAAAATGCTATATGAGATGCTAACCAACTAGTCATAGCTATAATAGGATCGGATAATACGTAATAGTAAAATGCTGCTCCTAGTAACCAAATCATTGTGAATAATGGACAAATGTAGCCTTTAATATTACCCCAGTACTTTGAATAATCCCATAGTCTAACATTAAAATATTTTTCAAATATTATTCCACCAATTAATTCTAGTAAAGTCATTGATGCTGTCATAATTAATAATATTGCCCATGGTTGAAACTTATCACTAAGTGATGAGTATATTAATGTCATAGCTACTACACCAAAACCATATATAGGTAACCATGGTCCTACTAAGAAACCGGGATTTATCCATTTTTTATTAAATATTCTATTAAAAAGTAATTCAAGTACCCATCCAAGCATGCATCCTGTTACAAATATGAATGCATATTGTAAAAACGTTAACACTTTATCACTCCTCTGTATAAGATTATAGCACTTTTAAAAATATTAACAATGATGTCTATTTCTAACATTTGGTCTATTTCTTTGTATTTCAATTAGCCTATCGTATATTTTAACCATTGCATATGTATCTAGTTTACAATATTCTAACAAATTTCTTCTAATGATTTGTTGTTCTTCTTTTGAATATTGGCCTAAGCTCGCGTATGTTGCCATTGCTTCTGAGCCATTATGAACCTGTTCTAGGTTATGATAGTTTAAACTCGGATCATTTGGATATAAAGCTGGTAATACGTATTTTATAGAATATGATCCTTGCATTTCTTTTGAATAATAATCATAATTATAGAATGGTTTCATTAAGTCTTTAATATTAGACTCTATACTTAGTAAGTGCTCACGTAAATCAGGATATAGTCTTGCTAAATTTTTAATAACTGATCTTTCAAAAGACATATTATAAGCTACTACACATACATCTCTCGGGATATCTCTAACTAGAGATTCTGCAAGAGAACGTCTTGGATCTATATCTGCTTCAGCTAAAAATTCTTTATGAGCTAGTTCTTTATTTTCTGTATAAAAATGCAAAGAGTATTGAAATGGAATTTGCTCATATGGATGAGTTCCCTTAAATAATGGAACTGATTGTTGAAATGTTTCAAAATCCAAAAAATAAAGTGGTAGTGTTAATGTTGATAAGAACTCATCTATCTTGTCATAATTTATTAAATCTGGTCTATTATTTAATATAAAATCAATTTGCATTTTTAGTTTGTTACTTAAACTACTACTCATCAGTTCTGAGAATGTTCTGAATCCTTGATTATATAATTCAAATTTTTTCTTTATATTTACACGTCTTAAATCAAATACATTCTTTTCTTTAAGTCCTAAGCAATATTGAAAGAATGGACATTCATATGGTTTAAAACAGTGTTCTGAAATAGGAATTTGTAATTCTTCTTCCTGATCTCCTTCTTCTTTTATTTGAGCAATATCTTTTCTAATAGTGGAAAATCTTTCTTGAGCATATTCTGTTATATCATTTATTTTAAATAGTTTATGTAAGTCTAGTTCTTCCCCACGTTCATAAGAACTGTCAAGTGTTACAACACATACACGTGTTACATCATATCCAAGACTTCTTAAAACATAATATTGGTAAGATGCATCTTCTCTATATATATCTTTTACAGATGTAGAACTTTTTACTTCATATATTTCATATTTATTTCCATTCTTTTTAAGTAAGTCTACACTACAAAAATTATCGTCGTAATCAAATGAGGCTTCTGTGATGGTTATGTTATCATGTCTATCAATACATTCTTTTGTACTTTTTATCATCTCTGATAAATTTTCACTAAATTCAACATCTACATGTTCTCCTAGAAGTTGTTTAGCTAGTTCGCCCACATTTGTACCATTTTCTAAAACTGCCTCATTATCTATCTCTTGTCTTTCTTCTGGCTTATTTTTATTTAGCCAAAGAATCTTTTTACATTGAAATCCTAAGCAGTATTTTGATTTTGATAATTTCATAAAACACCTCATTTTTATGATATAACTTTTTTTATTAAAAAACAATTGATTGGTATGGGCTGATGTGATAAAATACCTCTTACAAGGGGACGATAATATGGGATTAAAAGCTGATTATTATCATAAATGTGCTACATGTGAAAGATATGGTTTAAATAACGTATCAAAAATGAAACCAGGACTTGGTTTTTTTTGCCATGCAAAACAAGATTATTTTTCACTTGAAGATTCGTGTGATGCGATATTTTACGGATATATAGAAAATACTAAAGTAACTGATGAAGACATAGAAGCAGCTCAGAAGGCATTAAAGCCAAAAGAATCTTTTTGCTTTATTACTACAATTGTATGTGAAATATTAAATTTTAGTGATAATTCTCCAATACTTAAAACTATGCGTGCTTTTAGAGATGGATATCTTTCTAAGCATGAAGAATATATTCCTTTACTAGTTCAATACGATTGCGTTGGACCTGTCATAGCTGAGGAATTACATGCTGATAGAAATTGCAGAAATGTAGCTATGATGTTAGTTAGAAAGTATTTAAATAAATGTGTTACACTAATTAATATTGGTAAATATGATGATGCCGCATCTGTATACTATAACATGGTTGAATACTTAGCTTCTCGTTATGGTGTATATATTGCAATAGATACAGATTTTGAAACACCTAATCCATATGGATCATTAGGTCATGGCGTAAGAACAATAAAACGTGGTAATTAATACCACGTTTTTTAATTCAAATGAAGTATATTTATTAGGAATAACCATGCTAATCCATAATATGTAACAACTGCTACTAAATCGTTAACTGTTGTAATAAGTGGCCCAGAAGCTACTGCTGGATCTACATTTATTCTATGAAAGAACATTGGAATAATTGTTCCAGTAAAGCTGGATATAACCATCGCGCATACTAAAGATATACCAACACATCCAGATATAGCAAAAGCATATCCCATTGTTGTTCCTTTAGAAAGCATTATATATATTCCTAGGAATAAAGCAGCTAATGTTCCTAATAATAGACCATTAGTTAGACCTACTTTCATTTCTTTAAATACTAATTTTATTTTTTTTGCAGTTGATAATTCTTCATCAACTAATACTCTAATTGTAACAGCTAGAGATTGAGTTCCAACATTTCCTGACATATCTAATATTAGTGATTGGAAACATACTACTATTGCTATTTGAGATACTACATTTTCAAATAAACCTACTACTGAAGATACTACCATTCCTAAGAATAATAATATTATTAACCATGGTAAACGTTTTCTTAGACTTTCACTTAGTGGTTCTTTTAAATCTTCTTCTTCAGTTAAACCGGCTAACTTAACATAGTCATCTCCCATTTCATCATCTACGACTTCGATTAAGTCTTGTGATGTAATGATACCAATTATTTCTTCTTTACTATTTAATACTGGGATGGAATCTTCTTCATAGTCCAAGATTCGATCAATACATTCCGCAATCTTTTCATGGTCTAGTACATATGGATATGAAGTACTCACTATTTTCTCCAGTTTGTCCTCTGCCCTAGCAATTATTAGATCTTTTAAATCTATTGCTCCGTAGTACTTACCATCCTTGTCTTCAACATATATTGTTGATATATTGTCATTTTCTTTAGCCTGTTGTACTAATGATTTCATAGCTTCTTTAATAGTCATTTCTTTATCAACAACTATAAAGTTTGTAGTTAATTTAGAGCCTATTTCTTCTTCGTCATATGACCTAATTAAACGAATATCTTCTCGTACATCTTCGTCGATTAATTTAGAAATTCTTTTAACTGTTCCATCATCTAATTCATCTAAAATTCTTGCAGCTTCATCTGAATCCATGTTTTCAATAATTTTAGCAAATTGGTTTATATTTAGTTCTTTAAAATATTTATAGAAGTCTTCTAAATATGTGAAGATTTCAGCTGTTCTTTCAATTCCAATTACCCTATACAGTTTTTGTCTTTCTTCTCTAGTTAGCTCAGGTAGAACGTCAGCAATATCATTTTCGTGGTAATCGTTTAGTTTTTCTCTAAGTTCTTGGTCTTTAATGTTACTTCTAATTAAAACAAGTAACTCATGTGTATAATTTTCGTTATTCATTTTCCAACCTCTTTTCTAATATGTATTAAATAATAGATAAGGTATTATACGCCTAATCTCCCATTTCTACTAGGATTATACCAATTTTTATATCATCAAACAATGATTTTTATTGATATTTACTCATGTTTACACACAAAAAAAACAGTAGTATAAACTACTGTTTAAAAGCTATTAATTATTGACGTTTAGATAATTGTTTAATACGGAACAATCATTTTATCGTCATGAGATTTCAAATAACTTTTCCATTCCCCCACGATTTAAATTATATGATATGTATAGTAATATTTTTACTATTAGCTTAATTTGAATTAATTAACAACCAATCATTTGATTAATCGAATTACATTCAATTACGGATATCATTAAGCTAAAGTTTTATATACTTTTAACTATTTTCATATCAGAAACTACACTAGTCCCTTTTTAATAAAGATTTTCACTTGGTATATAAAGAATTAACTATATAACTACGCCCAGCGGTTATTATTTAGAATTCTTTATATCATTTGCTTTATAGATACAATTTAGTATCTTGCTCTTTTACATAATTTATGTAAGGGAACGTCTTCCCATGCCTTTGAGCTTTTAGCACATAGAACAGTTTGATCAGGCTGTTCTTTACAAGGCTTGGTACAGTATCACCTAGTACTCCCTTTTGACAAAATTATTTATATTTTTGCCGTTTAAACGAATCAACCCAATTTTTCATTTTTATTCTCCGAATCCAGTGAATGATAATGATAAATTACCAACAGTGTTACTCGAGTGATCTCCTAATCCATATTCACTTGATGTAAATATCATTAAAAATTCTTTATCTCCCGTAACTCTTTTTATTTTGGAATATATCTTTTTTTCACTACCGTCAATTTGTAATCTTAATCTGCATCCATCACTATGAACTAAGAAGTAACTATTTGCTTCTTTGTCCATTAGTCCGTTAAGTTCTTTTAAAGCTTTCGAACTAGCCTCTAAAAGAGATTCAGGTGTGGCTTGCATTTGGATTACTGCTGTATTTTCTTGCAATTGTGCACCAGTACTTATTGATAAATTATTATTACCATATGTAGGTTGACGAATTGCTATTACAGCTCCAATAGAATCTTTAACTCCTAATGGATTAAATATCGAGGCTGTAAGAAGATTATCTCCCATCACAGTCTTAATATCTTTTCCTGTCCAGTCGCAATATTTCTTTAATGCCGGAACACCATCGATTTCGACTAAAGATCTTTCACCTTTCACTTTAGTTATGATTCCAACATTTTTGCTTTCTTCATATCCACTTGTATATAAGTTTTTCATATATCCATTTGTATAGAAGAAACATATTGCACAACCGTCATCAAATATTTTGTTGTCGCAGAAAATTTTCCATTTTCCGTCAACAGTATTATCTGCTGTAGATCCTCCAAACATTGGCTTACGACCAATTACATCTTGGATTCCCAGTAAATAATATTCTTCTTCACCAGGTGATGCTGTCATAAAGAAGAAGTCAGGTGCTGTAGTCTTTCCAGCCATTTTCATTGCTTCTCTTGCTAATTCTCTACCCATTGTACGTGGGTCTGCATCTTTAGCACGACCTGCAACTCCAATTTTGACATCTCCAGAGAATGACATCATTCCTGAATAACCTGTAGGCTTGTTTAAATATCCATCTTGTGTACATATTGCCGCAGATGAAGTACATCCTACAATGTGAGCCTTAGAGTTAATACTCCGCGCGCCCTTGAGGATTTCATGTTGATCTTGAACTACCGAGGTAAACAATAGTCCAACGCTAGCATTATCGAAGTTAGCCATTGTTGCTGTTTCTGTTCCGGAGGAGAAACTATCAACGGCTTCGCTATATCCGACTTTTGCCTTTAACATAAATCACACTCCTTCGGGTAGTAAATATTATTTGCTACCTTACAATTAAATTATAACAACCCTTTTTCTTATGTGAATTACTAAATTTACGTGTTTACATCGTAAAGTGTAAAAAAATGATTATTTTTGTATAAAAATGTTTCTATAATGTATAATTTACTTGTGGAGGAAAAAATGAAAATTACAAATAAGAATGTTAAAAGTGGGGTTTGGTCTGTAGATATTGATGGAGTAAATGTTAGAGTAGAAAACAAGTTAAGTACTGTAAAATTATTTGTTAAAGACGAACTTCAGGATATTTATTTAGGCATGATTGGATGTCCACATTTAACTGGTGCATTACCAGATGGTAGACCTATTAAGGTTGCTGTTGGTGGAGATTTCAAGATGCATTGTTATATATTTGTAGATAACAAATTGGTTATTGAAGATTAATAAAAAGACGAGTTTAACTCGTCTTTTAAAATTAAAAAAACTAACATAATTGTTAGTTTTGTTTCTTATATGGTGGAGCAGAGGGGATTTGAACCCCTGTCCAATATGCCATGTTTTGCAATATCTACAAGCTTAGTTTCAATTTTAATGTCTTATATTCGATGGCTGGAAACAAACCCAAATATAATAAGATTAGTTAAATTCGGCTAATGTACCTAATCAATACACTAACTATAACTTATATGAATTAATCTTTTAACACACCCTATAAGTGAAAGCGGATTAAAAGAACTCCCCGACTTATTCTTAAGCGTATTGAAGAGTTAAACCACTATAATTTGGTTCGTCATTTAATTTTAATTTTGATATGTTAGGCATATCGCTCCGCTTGCAATCACAATCATTAACACATGTCGAAACCAGGCTGCCCCGTAAGGCAATTATAACACCTTTTTCTATTTATGCAAGTTTTTAATTAATAATATCTGCATGACTTATTGCATTTAATGCTAAATTAGTGAATTCTTGTCTTTTATATAGCGGATAAGCTGCTGCACCAATCATAGCAGCATTATCTGTACAATATCTTAATGATGGAACATAAAGATTTGCATTATGTTTGTCTGTTACTTTCTTAAGTTCACTTCTTAAATATTGATTTGCTGATACTCCACCTGCAACTACAACATTCTTAATATCATAATTTGTTAATGCAAGATCTAATTTTCTAGCAACTTCATCTACTGCTGCAGTTTGGAATGAACATGCTAAATCTTCTTTTCTTATTTCATTGTTATGAGCTTTTTCTTTATTAACAAGATTTATTATAGCTGATTTTAATCCACTATAACTGAAGTTATATGTATCATCATCTACAGGCTTAGGTAATTGATATGTTGGTTGGCCTTTAGCGGCTTCTTTCTCTACTCCAGGTCCTCCTGGATATGGTATTCCAAGAACTCTGGCAACTTTATCATAAGCTTCTCCAATAGCATCATCCATTGTGGATCCAAGCATTTCGAAATCATAATCATCCTTCATAACAACTAATTCGGTATGTCCGCCACTAACAACAACAGCTAGCATAGGAAATTTGAATTCATTTTCAAAAATACTGGCATATATATGACCTATTAGGTGATTTACTTTTATTAATGGTTTATTGTAAACATATGATAACGTTTTAGCAAATTCAATACCAACTAGTAACGCCCCAAGTAAACCTGGTGCATAAGTAACCGCAATAGCATCTATATCTTCCATTGTAATATCAGTTTGTTTTAATGTTTGCTCTAAAACCATTGTTATGTTTTCAGCATGCATACGTGATGCTATTTCAGGAACTACACCACCATAATTGGCATGCACGTCCATCTGCGTTAATATAACATCAGATACAATTTTATTGCCGTTTTTTACTATTGCAATACTTGTTTCATCACACGAAGTCTCAACGGCTAAAATATATACATCTTTTTTCATTATATTCTTACCATTATGATGGCATCATCGCCATTATAATACCCTTTCCTTCTATTATTCTCTTTAAAACCCATTTTTAAGTATAAATTGTAAGCATTTGTATTCTTTTCATTTACTTCTAATATTATTTTTTTATTTGGATAATAATTAATTATGTATGTTAATAACTTTGTTGCAATTTTTTGCTTACGATATTCTTTAGCAACTACTATATTAATTATATCTATTTCATCTTGAATTAAATTAATGTGTAAAAAAGCAACAATTTTGCCCTCCTTTTCATAACCTAAAACTATAGAATAGTCTCTATTTAATTCGTCATTTAAGTTATATAGATTTGCAAAATTGTCATTTAATAATTTACCTAATTCTTGAAAGTCATTATTATCATTTATTGTTAATTCACGTATCATTGTTCAACACTTATTTTCTTTATATATAATGGTTTTACAGCATGAGGATTTATTTCTTCTTTTGACTTTAAATAATTATATACTTTATTGTAATCAATAATCACTTTTGTATATACATGATGATTATTGTTGAATTTTTCAAAACTGTCATTGTCTAAATATTCATAATCACCAATTTGATTATTATTTTCATCAAATATTCCTATGTAATAGCCATTATTCTCTTTCACACCAACTATTTTTTCCTTTAACGATAAAGAAACTGCTTTAAGTTCAAGTGAACTTATTGTTTTAATGGGTATATCTAAAGTATAAGCAAATGTTTTAGCAATTGTTACGCCTAATCTTACTCCCGTAAAAGATCCAGGTCCATTTACTACATATATTTTGTCTGGATTCTTTCCTTCTAGTGCTTTCTTTATTGTTGGCATAATAAATTGACTATTATTTTTTTGTCCAAGAACAGATTCGGTTCTTTCAAATTTGCCATTATTGTAAAGTGCTATTATTACGTCTTCAGAGCATGTATTTATTAATATTTCTGCCATTATAGCACCGCTTGACATAATTCGTCGTATTTTTCGCCATAAGCCTTAAATACAAGAACTCTAGTATTCTCATCTATTATATTAAAAGTTATTTCTAACCTTTCTTTTGGCAATTTATTTTGAATTATTTCGGCCCACTCAATGATAGTTACACCGCCTTTATTGAAATATTCATCAAAGTCGATTGTATCATCGTTTTCTTCTAGTCTATACACATCCATATGATATAGTGGTAATTCACCTTCAGTATATTCTTTAATAATGTTAAATGTTGGTGAAGTAATTGTATCTTTAATAGCCATTGCTTGTGCAAAGCCTTTTGTAAATACAGTTTTACCAGAACCTAATTCGCCATTAAGACAGATAACCATGTTTTCCCATTTTTCACTTTCGATGTTCTCTGCTAATCTTACTGTTTCTGTTATGCTTTTTGTTGTATATTTGTATTCCATCCTAATCACCTATAATAATTATATAGGTAAAACTATAGATATTCAACAAATAATTCTAAAAAAAGGCATAAAAAAAAATAGGCGACTTCCTATTTTTGCAATATACTATCTTCAGCGTTTTAGGGCTTAACTTCTCTGTTCGGTATGGTAAGAGGTGTATCTCCTAAGCTATCGTCACCTATTTAAGGATTTTGTCCTTTAAAAACTTGATAATGCTCTCATCATCTTTATTAAAATTTAAATAATTAAAGTTAAATCCTCGATCTATTAGTACTAGTCAGCTCAACGTATTGCTACGCTTCCACCCCTAGCCTATCAACCTTGTAGTCTTCAAGGGATCTTACTTCATGACGAATGGGAAAACTCATCTTGGAGGAGGCTTCCCGCTTAGATGCTTTCAGCGGTTATCCCGTCCATACATAGCTACTCTGCACTGCAACTGGCGTTACAACAGATACACCAGAGGTATGTCCATTCCGGTCCTCTCGTACTAGGAACAGCTCTCCTCAATTTTCCTGCGCCCACGACAGATAGGGACCGAACTGTCTCACGACGTTCTGAACCCAGCTCGCGTACCACTTTAATGGGCGAACAGCCCAACCCTTGGAAGCGAATCCACCTCCAGGATGTGACGAGCCGACATCGAGGTGCCAATCAGCGCCGTCTATGTGAACTATTGGGCGCTATCAGCCTGTTATCCCCAGGGTAACTTTTATCCGTTAAGCGACGGCAATTCCATTCTCTACCGCCTGATCACTATGTCCTACTTTCGTACCTGCTCGACTTGTGGGTCTCGCAGTCAAGCTCCCTTATATCATTACACTCTTCGATTGATTTCCAAACAATCTGAGGGAACCTTTGAGCGCCTCCGTTACTCTTTGGGAGGCGACCGCCCCAGTCAAACTGCCCACCAGACACTGTCCTCCTTCCAGTTTATGGAAGTAAGTTAGAAATCAAGTAATTCAAGGGTGGTATTCCAAGGACGACTCTGCATAAACTGGCGTCTATGCTTCACAGTCTACCACCTATCCTCTACATTAATCACCTAATTTCAATATCAAGCTACAGTAAAGCTCCATGGGGTCTTTCCGTCTTGTCGCGGGTAACCTGCATTTTCACAGGTATTAAGATTTCACCGAGTCTATGGTTGAGACAGTATCCAGATCATTACTCCTTTCGTGCGGGTCAGAACTTACCTGACAAGGAATTTCGCTACCTTTGGACGATTATAGTTATCGCCGCCGTTCACTGGGGCTTCAGTTCATTGCTTTGATGTTATCGAGTTTCCTCCATCTGACAAATCACCTTAACCTTCCAGCACTGGGCAGGAGTCAGCCCCTATACTTCAGCTTTCGCTTTCGCAGAGACCTGTGTTTTTGGTAAACAGTTGCCTGGACGTCTTTACTGCGGGCTATTACTAGCCTCCCCTTATTCCTAAGTTACGGGGTTATTTTGCCGAGTTCCTTAACCATAGTTTTCTCGCTCACCTTAGGATTCTCTCCTTGACCACCTGCGTTGGTTCTCGGTACGGGTACATGTGACATATCTTTAGAAGTTTTTCTTGGAAGCTTAGCGTTAGGATACTTCGTCGTCCGTAGACTCCTTCGTCATCACTCCTCAGCTTTTTCAATATCACGGATTTCCCTATGTATCAGCCTTCTAGCTTAAACCTAAATCCATTAATAGGCTATCCCTAGCTTTCTCCGTCGCTCCATCAGTCTCACATGCAGTACAGGAATATAGACCTGTTGTCCATCGACTACGCCTCTCGGCCTCGCCTTAGGTCCCGACTCACCCAGGGAAGACGAACTTTACCCTGGAAACCTTGGTCAAATAGTGGGCTGGATTCTCACCAGCCTTACGTTACTCACACCGGCATTCTCACTTCCAAGCGCTCCAGCAGTCCTCTCGATCTGCCTTCGTCGCCCTTGGAACGCTCCCCTACCATTTATATTACTATAAATCCAAAACTTCGGTAATATGTTTAGCCCCGGTACATTTTCGGCGCAGAGTTACTCGACTAGTGAGCTATTACGCACTCTTTAAAGGATGGCTGCTTCTGAGCCAACCTCCTAGCTGTTCATGCGACTCCACATCCTTTCCCACTTAACATATATTTTGGGACCTTAGTTGTTGGTCTGGATTATTTTCCTCTCGCGTATGGACGTTATCACCTCATACACTGACTCCTGAATCTACTTTCTGTGGCATTCGGAGGTTGATTGCAGTCAGTACCACTATACGCAGCCATTCCACATTCAGTGCTCTACCTCCACAGGGTATCATCTATTCAAGGCTAGGCCTAAACCTATTTCGGGGAGAACCAGCTATCTCCGAGTTCGATTGGAATTTCACCCCTAGCCACATGTCATCCAAGCACGTTACATAGTACCCTGGTTCGGCCCTCCATTGAGTTTTACCTCAACTTCAGCCTGCACATGGCTAGATCACTCGGTTTCGGGTCTGCAGCACAGTACTCATTTTCGCCCTATTAAGACTCGCTTTCGCTTCGGCTCCGTTTCTCCAACTTAACCTCGCACTATACCACAACTCGCCGGTTCATTCTGCAAAAGGCACGCTCTCACCCGTTAATGGGCTCGAACTTTTTGTAAGCATATGGTTTCAGATTATCTATTTCACTCCCCTCCCGGGGTTCTTTTCACCTTTCCCTCACGGTACTTGTTCGCTATCGGTCATTAGTGAGTATTTAGCCTTACGGGATGGTCCCCGTTGCTTCCGACAAGATTTCTCGTGTCCCGTCGTACTCAGGATACTCTTAGGAGATTATTTAATTTCGGTTACAGGCCTTTCACCTTCTCTGGCATACTTTCCCAAGTATTTCACCTATCAAATAATTTTGTAACTCCGTGCTAAGAGTCCTTCAACCCCAGACCTTAGTCTGGTTTGGGCTTTTACCTTTTCGCTCGCCACTACTGGGGTAATCGATTTTTCTTTCTTCTCCTCCTGCTACTTAGATGTTTCAGTTCACAGGGTTCCCTTCTCTAAAGTTATGTGTTCGCTTTAGGATACTGCGTTTGCAGTGCGTTTCCGCATTCGGATATCTCCGGATCACAGTTTACTTACAACTCCCCGAAGCATTTCGCCGTTTGTCGCGTCCTTCATCGTCTTCTAATGCCAAGGCATCCACCATACGCCCTTATTAATTTAACTTCTTACACTATTTATCTTTTCCTTTTTGATGAGTTATTGAATATCTTAATGTTACTTACTTAGACTTGTAAGTAACTACTCAATTTTGCATTATCTAGTTTTCAAAGAACAAAATCTTTTGAGAGAAAATTCTCTCAAAACCAAGTAAAAATCGTCTATAGCTTTTCTTTGAATGCCTTTCATGAATTTAATCATGCTAACCTCGGGGCATTCCTCCGATTCTTCTTTTCTACAAAATTCTCCATAGAAAGGAGGTGATCCATCCCCACGTTCTCGTAGGGATACCTTGTTACGACTTCACCCCAGTCACCTGTCCTACCCTGGATGGCCCCATCCCTTGCGGGTTAAGCTACCAGCTTCAGGTATTACAGACTCCCATGGCGTGACGGGCGGTGTGTACAACACCCGGGAACGTATTCACCCCGACATTCTGATTCGGGATTACTAGCGATTCCAACTTCATGGAGTCGAGTTGCAGACTCCAATCCGGACTGGGACCGGCTTTTAGAGATTTGCTTCACCTCACAGTGTCGCTTCTCGTTGTACCGGCCATTGTAGCACGCCTGTTGCCCTAGATGTAAGGGGCATGATGATTTGACGTCATCCCCACCTTCCTCCAGCTTGCACTGGCAGTATCTCCAGAGAACTCAACTTAATGTTAGTAACTGAAGACGAGGGTTGCGCTCGTTATTGGACTTAACCAAACATCTCACGACACGAGCTGACGACAACCATGCACCACCTGTCTCCCGGATAACCTCCGCTGTATCTCTACAGCTTTGCCGGGGATGTCAAATCTAGGTAAGGTTCTTCGCGTATCTTCGAATTAAACAGCATGCTCCACCGCTTGTGCGGGTGCCCGTCAATTCCTTTGAGTTTCAGCCTTGCGACCGTACTACTCAGGCGGAGTACTTAATGTGTTA
>Ga0247610_10004483_pt1 | contig 14956 bp, 8 predicted proteins | sample 174DNAGHGhighgp2_FD_193483 | JGI IMG/M metagenome (GOLD analysis project Ga0247610, IMG submission 193483) | Sheep rumen microbial communities from Palmerston North, Manawatu-Wanganui, New Zealand - 1742 DNA GHGhigh gp2 | ecosystem: Host-associated > Mammals > Digestive system > Stomach > Rumen ... | reverse complement strand
CCAGAAAGGCTGGGATCATCACGTCTGCACTGTACTTATTGACCGATCCTTCATAGGCAGCACCAGCATATTGTGCCTCCACCCTTTCGCGGTAGGCATCGAGTGAGTTACAGAACTTCTCGAACGTAGCAGAATAGTACCCATTGTTAGCATCGCCCATACCTCCGAAGGCAGTACCTAAGGAGATGGTTGTCTGCAGGAACGAACCCGACTGACTGGTGGGTCTTCCCTCATACATATACTGGATACTCTTCGCCTTGTTCACAGTACGTGTTGCCGTCAGGTCAATCTTCAGGTCGCGCACTGGTTCAAGGGAAGCCCTGATTTGTAAGTCTTCCGTGGCATTTGTCGTTGCCGGCGTCGTCAGCTCGCCATCCGTACGCAACCATCCGTTGTCCAAACACTTGTCAATATAATCCTCACCAACGAATCCGAAGGCGAAGCCAAGACCTGGTGCCATCACCCCACCCGTGCGCTGTCCGAAGATATCGCCGATATTGGGAGTGAAACCAGGAATATTCATCGCGTATTGGTTACGATAAGATACGCTGATATTACGCGTCATCATCAGGAAACGCGAAGCTGCCTGTGCTGGTTTGTACCACCACTGCTCCTCCAGAGGTGCCTTAGGTGTGACACTGAGTTTCAGTGCTACCGTATCGCGGGTCTTGATGAGAATCTTATTCTCGTCGAGTACCTTATATTTCAGGTTATAGGGTTTACCATCCTTGGTACGGGCTGTCACATAGATACGCTTTGACTTCTTGTTATGGGCAATCGTCAAGGTGGTATCCAGCTTCAGCACGATCTCCTTCTGGAAGGTATTCTTATTGACAGGAAGAGCCGCCTTCTCTTTGGCATCATCCTTAGCCGCCTGTGCAGCCTTCGGGTCTTTCTTCTGATCTTTCTGCGGATCTTTCTTATCCTTGCTGTTCTTCTTATCCTTCGTGGTATCCCTCTTCGTTGTCTGTTTCTTCTGAGGTGTAGACTGTCGCTTGTTGTACAAATCGTTCACCTTCTTCAAGAACGGCACGTGATTATAGAGATTCACCATATTAAACGTACCGTTAATATTCAGATTACGGTTATTCGTAATGGTATTACCCAAGGATGTTCCGTCCTCACGTTCCGTACCTCTAATCCAGTTATAGGAAGCAGTATAAGAAGCATCGCTGTTGACCCAGTCGAAGATAGGCAGTTTGTTCAACGGCAGTTGATAGCTGGCGGTGAAATTCTGTCGGTAGTCGAGTGGCTTACCCCAGTGTTTGATACTCTGCCATACAGAATCCTTCCATGCCTGATATTCATCGGGATAGAGGTCTTTGTTGACAGGCACGTCGGGCTCTTCAATCTGTGCTCGTGTGGCAGAGTTGAAGTTCATATGTAGGTTCTTGGTAAAGTCCCAGCGCAGCGAGAAATCTCTGTTCCACAGGAACTCCGACGAATAGGTCAGTGGCATACGCTGGTTCTCCGCACTCTCCAGGTCACGTTCCTGCAACTCAGTATAGCGGCGTGTCATTTCCGTATTGAACGCTATACTCTGCGGCAGATAGTTAATACCAAAGGACTTGGGGAAATTCAGCCACTTAGACTTTCCCTTCACTTTCTTGAAAGGTTCCCATGTCTTGTAGACAGGCGAATAGGCATAGTTGAGTGCTCCTCGCCAGTTGGCCTCCCGCTCATAGACGGTCGTATGTCCTGTGGTATTACGGTCATAATGACTATAAGAGAACGAGAAGTTGGCTGGGTCGTATGGCATAGGCCGTTTCGACTTGATTCCCACGCGGGCATTGGAGATAGAGAAGTTGGTGGTCTTTGTCTTGGTAATGGCGATGGACTCTATCGAGTCGCGCTCAGCACCAGTGGCAGCATCCAACGCATCCGACAACAGGATATCCGTATCCAACGGGTTGTACTTCGGTTTGGTGATTTCCTCTGAACGAGAATAATAGACGGGGATAGATACCTTTGCCTTGTCAGGGAAGAACTTACCCATCTCCATATTCGTCGTCAGGTTATACGAACGAGTATTGTCCTTGGCACGAGCTGCCACACCGTCTTCCAGTCCTCCAAAGCCCTCCGTCACAATCTTTCCTGACAGGTTGACCGTAGCGAAATCACTCAACTGCAGATTCAGTGTTCCAGCAGCAGCCCAACCGCCGCTATTGGTGTATTCCAACAGACGGAGCTCATTGACCCATACCTCACCAGAACGTGAGCCACCCTTGATGTTTCGTACACCGACAACCATCACCTGTACTTCGCCCAACGACGGATTACCCAAGACGCTCATCTTATTGTTCGGACGGTTCGGATCATATTCGGAGTACACCTGATTATAGCTACCCGTACCAGCGGCTCGTGCGACGTTACGATTCTTCTTCAAGTTGGTGAGCAGTGACAGCTCGATATCCAACATATTCTCCTCCGGCCATACAATCTTTCTGTCGGCGGTGGAGTTGTTGCTATATTTCGAGGATTCTGGCGTCACCTTCAAAGGAATCTGGTACTCATAATAGTTATTACGATAGTCGGTACCCAGACGGATGAATACCGCCAGCTCATCATCATCCAGGTTAGGATCGCCCAACAGACGGTTAGCGTGTACAAACATCTGGATGCGCTTATACTGACGCATATCGAGACCCGTCTTCTTATAGACCGCCTTCGACTCGTTATGGGCAAGATTCTTCACCACGATACGCATGGCCTGCTCATTGTCCTGTACGATCTGTGGCTGTGAGGGGTCGGTGATACGACTGATACCAGGAGGCATGACATAGTTCACCGGAACCTTATCATTGTTCTCCTCAATATTCACTGCACTCATCTCCAGTTCGCCGTTACCTGATACATTATCCAACTGACGGTTGTAGATACGCCATTCACCACGTACCAAGTCCAGGCTACCCATACGCAGTACGATAGGATGACGGAAGCCCGTCATATACATACGGAGGAAACGTACTGACGACAGGTTACTGATACCACCTTTACTTATACCGTTACGCAGAGGAATACGGTACTTATACCAGTTGACCGTCTCTCGATTACCGTTACGCAAGGTCGCTATATACTCCCTTCGGTCGATAATCAATGAGTTATTGGGGGTAATCTGATTATTGTTATAGTCGGTGAGGGCTTGCATATCTATGGGCACCTCATACTCATAGTAACGCTCATACTCATTCAGCGTGAAGTCCTGGTTGATATCCTCCACGTCTGGTCCTGTCTTATAGGATGTATCATAACTCTCCTGGTTCATCTCCGAGTCGGGTGAGTTACCCTGAGGCATATTGATACGCTTATAACGATCTAGGATTGAAAGGCGCTCTGCGTCGTAATCACTTCCTCGACTATAGTGATAGTTATCATTGGCAGGGTCAAGTAACCACCGTTGGTAGGTTTCATCGTCCACCATTCCTCGCACATTTTCCAGCCACTGTCCATAAGCGCCATATTCGCGCTCCTCTTCGTCGTTCAGTCCATTGAATCCCACATCCTGCTTAGCACGCGAGCCGCTGGTAGTAGCGAAGGCATAGGTCTGGGTGGCCTGCAATGGAATCTTACCCCACTGTGTCTCCTCGAAACTCGGTGTATTGTCGACAGGCATACCACTCTCGTAGAATTTCTTTCCGTCGCGCAACACATCCTCGCTGATCTCACCCAGGTTGATAAACAGTTTACCGTTAAACTCCTCAGTCGTTCCAAATTCCTGACGGGTATAGATAAATGGATCCAGCATCCAGAACTCCAGATACTCGATATTAGCCTGTTCGAAATCGTTGGTATCCAGACGACGCATCATACCACCCCACTTCGTTTCTGGGTCCGTCAGTGTACCATTGAAATTGAGTTGTGTCGTCAAGTTATACGGACCACGCTCATCGGGATAGAAGGCCATATTCAGGATAGGCAGCGTCGATATCGAACCACTATAGGTCGACTGGTCGCGGTTAGGATAGAGCTCCTTGACATAGACCTCACGCACATAGTGATTGGACAGTTGGTTGAGGTCGCTCTTGATATGCGACGGGGTGAGCGACGAACTGCTACGTGTGAACAACGGGTCGATATTATACCATGCCAAGAGGGCACGGTTGTAACCGCTTCTCACACCCATCTTATCGTCATAGTCGGCAATGGTTGATGGAACGCTGGAGATGATCCACGACTTCGGATCACTTACGTCGATGCCATTTTCATTGTTCTCGAAGTCATCGATATAGGAAGCGTTGCCCTGTGTCTGCCGCGACTTTCCTGCAATCAGATGTGCGAACTCTCCCGTGAAGGAGATATGCGACGGTTCACGCACATGGAGGAACGGTATCTTATTCAACATATCGGTCAGCCACTGACTCTCATGTTTCCAGTTCATGCTCACTCCCCACAAGGTGTTGTTCAGTGGTTCTGTACCCATCTGCACCTTCGATACGAGTGGTTGTTCCTGGAGGTGCTGGATGGTACCTGCCATCTGGAAGTTTTTCGAGAAGTCATACTCCCAGTTCAAGCCGAGCATCGTTTTTCGCTGCATACCATACTCCGTATTACTCTCCAGACTGACATTGATGTTCGTTCCTGCATCAATCAGACTCTGATTCAGAATGGTCACCTCACCGGCAGAGTAGTCTACTGTGTAGTCGGATCCTTCCTGCAACTGTACACCGCCTGCAGTCACAACAACCGAGCCTTGGGGCACATTATAGGCACCCAACGAGATGACATTAGCTGCCGAGCCCTTGTATTGTCCCACATAGATATACCTGCTGGCTTTCTCTGATTGCTTGGCTGCCGTCTTAGTGGTATCATACAACTCTTGATAGATGTATTTCTGATTAATCTCATCGACATCAAACGGTTGTCCTGCCTTAGCATACTCTTCGCGCAACTTCTCCCGCAGATAGTCGCCAAAAGGTTCTGCAGCGGGGAAGAACACACGTCCGTTGTTGATGGTATACCCCTCAACAAAGTCGAAGAAGCCATTTGAGCGCACCTTATTGTTATTATCCAGACGGTCGCAACCCAACAGTTTCAACAGAGTGGTATTCATCACCGCCTGCTCAGGAATATAGTTGAGATAGGTACCTGCCGTATCGTTCTTCAGTTTGATGTCGAGCTTAAAGCGGGTCTTCTCCAACGTAGAAGCCAGGAAATATACGTTCTTCATCATCAAGTCCCAGTTGTACTGCGACGGTCCTGTGGCGGTATTCCTCAGCGACTTGACAAAGAGCGCCTTACCGGCATCCGTCAGGTCGGAAGCAAACTCTCCCACCTGATAGGTCGAACCCATATAGGTGTACTCATAGGCGATCGCCAGTACCTGGTCTGTCTGCAGTCCAGTCTTCAGTGAGACAAAGCCTAAGGCGTTGTTCACAGTATACTCTGACGGTGAGAGCAGACGTGCGCCTGCCAGTTTCTCGTAATCGAGTCCACCTGTGAGTCCATAGTTATCGAGCACAGTACCTACCTTGTCTATCTCACGGGCACCATCCAGCCCCACCAGAGTGGAATAGGCACTGTTTGCCTCATTACAAGGAACGGGTAGTGGGTTCAGTGTCCACTTCCCACTGCGGATCTGCATATTCTCACCCAACTCAGGCAATGCGATGATATTTCGGCTGTTCGTAGAGGTTCCCGACTTATTGGTCACCCAGATTTCCACACGTTTGATGGTGATACCTGTATTGATATCAGGGAGTGATGCCATCGCACGGTCGTAGATAGAACGGAAATAGTCTGAGAGGAAGAAATGACGGTTTTCCTCATAGTCGGCGGCACTCATCTCGAAGCTGGTCATCTGTGTTCCTCCCTTGGACGAGACACTCTTCGAGGTAGAGTTCTTCTGCGAGAAGACCGTCTGGAGCTTCAGTTTACCAAACTGCATATCGGTTCTGACACCAAACAGCGTGGAGGCGCCACGTACCAGCGAGTTATTGGTAGGGAAGGTGACGCTACCCAACTCCACCAGTTTGATAATCTCATCTTCTTTTCCCTCATACTTCAGCTTTAGGTTCTTCGTATCAAAATCGAAGGTTGCATCGGTATTGTAGTTGAAGTTCATATTGACCTTATCACCCACCTTACCATTGACGCTCAGATTGATCTTCTCATCGAAATCGAAGGTCTTGGTATTTCGGTTACGCTCAGGCAGTGAGGGATTATCAATATTCTTCAGTGTCACGCCCATCTTCAACTCGGCCGTTCCTTGCGTCTTGATACGTACGCCACCAGGACCGAAGATTTTTTCTGCGGGACCTAAACTAAAGTGCATATCCGTGAAGTCAAACTTCTCCTTTCCTTTGTTCTCCACGAATTCAAAGCTCTTCTTCCTGAAGAACTCATGCATCGAACGACGTTCCGACCATTTCCTGTATTCGGCTGGTGTCATCAGCAATGGCGCATTCAGGTAGGAATCGCCCAACTTCGAGCCGACGAGGTACATATCCAACGAGTCGATATACTCTACCTGTTGACGGATATTGTCAGGGGTCTTCAGATCCAGGTAGGAAGAGTCCAGGTCATTCACCGTGACAGGAATGGTACGTTTGATTTTCCAACGGGGATGTAACAGAGAATCGGGGATGTTTTCATCGTCATCCAATGCCACAGGCTGTTCCTTAGGCACATTCTTTTTCTGTGTCTTACGATCCTGTGGAGGTATCGCCAAGGCTGTGATACTCAACAGGATAAGCAGGAAATAGACGATTCTCTTTTTCACCGCCGTTTACTTGATTTGCTTTAATGCCAGTTTGACAACGGTTTCTACTGGGGCATCCGGCTGTTCACGAAGGATAGCAACCACCACCTTCTGACTGGGAGCAGGGGCAAAGCCCAACATCGTCAACGCTCCTACAGCCTCATCCTTCACCTGACTGTTGACGGGAGCCTCCGTGAGTCCACCCGCAGGAATCTCGTCAGTGATTCCCAATGCCACAATCTTGTCGCGCAGGTCGACAATCAGGCGCTGGGCCGTCTTCAGGCCGATGCCCTTGATACCTTTGATGATTCGTTCATTACCCGTTGAGATGGCATGACATAACTCACTCACGCTCAACGACGAGAGAATCATACGAGCGGTATTGGCGCCTACGCCACTGACAGAAATCAGCAACTCAAACATCTCACGCTCCTTCTTGTTGACAAAGCCAAACAGCTGATAGGCGTCCTCACGAATGGACTCATAGACATAGAGTTTCACTTCACGCTTGCCCTGAATGGCACTATACGTGTTCAGTGAAATGCTCAAACCATATCCTACCCCTGCAGCTTCTACCGTAGCAAGAGCAGGCGTCAACTCAGTCAGTTCGCCTTTTACGTATTCAATCATTGCAATAATTTGTATATATACAACCTTATTAACGTCGAAATACATCTATTTATTGTATAGGCGACGAAAAACATCTATTTATTTAGAACAATATCCCCTATTTTCATGATTATAGACAGTTTTTTCTTATTTTTTCCATCATTTTGTTAGCTAATTCATGAGAAAAGTGTACTTTTGCAACCAAATAGCGAAGAAAAATAAACCAAACACATTAGAAAATGAAAAAAATCAGAGCAGCCGTCGTGGGATACGGCAACATTGGAAAGTATTCTCTGCAGGCATTGGAAGTAGCCCCCGATTTTGAGGTGGCAGGTATCGTACGTCGTCAAGGTGCAGAGAACAAACCTGCTGAACTAGCCGATTATGAGGTAGTAAAGGACATCAAGGAGTTGAAGGATGTAGACGTAGCCATTTTGGCCACCCCTACCCGCTCTTGTGAGGAATATGCCAAACAGATATTGCCATTAGGCATCAATACCGTCGACTCGTTCGACATCCACACCAATATCCGTGGCTATCGTGGGCGACTGATGGAACTGAACAAGCAGACGAAGACGGTGAGCGTCATCGCAGCTGGTTGGGATCCAGGTTCCGACTCGATCGTACGCACACTGATGCAGAGTCTGGCCCCCAAGGGACTGAGTTACACGAACTTCGGTCCTGGAATGTCGATGGGTCATAGCGTTTGCGTACGTTCAAAGGCTGGTGTCAAGAATGCGCTGTCTATGACTATCCCTCTGGGCGAAGGCATTCACCGTCGTATGGTCTATGTGGAACTGGAAGACGGCTACACCCTGGAACAGGTCACCAAGGACATCAAGGCCGATCCTTACTTTGCCAACGACGAGACCCACGTCTTCCAGGTAGAGAGTGTGGACGATGTCCGCGATATGGGACATGGTGTCAACCTCGTGCGCAAGGGTGTCAGCGGAAAGACCCAAAACCAGCGTCTGGAGTTCAATATGAGCATCAACAACCCTGCATTGACAGGACAGGTATTGGTGAACGTGGCTCGCGCTTCCATGCGTCAACAGCCGGGTTGCTATACGATGATAGAGCTTCCTGTCATCGATATGCTTCCAGGCGATCGTGCCGACTTAATCGAACATCTTGTATAATATAATATATGGATAAGAAACTAAGAATCGCATCACGTTGTGTAAGGGCTGGCTATCAGCCCAAAAACGGTGAACCCGTAGAGTTGCCCATCATCCAGAGTACGACTTTCAAGTACGACGACTCTGACGAGATGGCACAGTTATTCGACCTTAAAAAAGAAGGGTATTTCTATACTCGTCTGCAGAACCCCACCAACGACGCCGTAGCAGCCAAGATTGCCGCCCTTGAAGGTGGTGTGGGTGCCATGCTCACCTCTTCCGGACAGGCTGCCAATTTCTATGCGCTGTTCAATATCTGTGAGGCAGGCGACCACTTTGTGACATCAAACGAGATATATGGTGGCACCTATAACCTTTTCGGGGTAACCATGAAGAAACTGGGTATCGACTGTACTTTCGTATCGCCCGATGCCAGCGAGGAGGAGATTCAGGCAGCCTTTCGTCCAAACACGAAAGCCTTGTTTGGCGAGACCATCACGAACCCTGGATGTGCCGTCCTCGATATTGAGAAATTTGCGAAAATCGCCCATAAGAACGGAGTCCCCCTCGTCATTGACAATACATTTCCGACACCTATCAACTGTCGCCCGTTCGAATGGGGAGCAGACATCGTCACCCACTCCACAACCAAATACATGGATGGATTGGCTACACAGGTAGGCGGATGCATAGTAGACAGCGGTAACTTCGACTGGATGGCCCATGCCGATAAATTCCCTGGTCTGTGTACACCCGACGAGTCCTATCACGGCCTGACGTATGTGAAGGCTTTCGGAAAAATGGGATATATCACCAAACTGGTAGCACAGCTGATGCGCGACTTAGGTAGTATTCCTGCTCCACAGAACTCTTTCTTGCTGAACCTGGGATTACAGACGCTCCATCTGCGTATGGCACAGCACTGCAAGAATGCTCAGCGTGTGGCAGAGTTCCTGCACGACAATCCGAAGGTGGCTTGGGTGCACTACAGCGGACTGCCCGATGACCCCAACTACGCCAAAGCACAGAAATACCTCCCCAACGGGTCGTGTGGCGTCATCGCCTTTGGCCTGAAGGGCGACCGCGAGACAGCCATCAAGTGGATGGACTCGCTGCAGATGATCAATATCGCCACCCATGTGGCCGACAGTCGTTCGTGTGTGCTCCACCCTGCCAGTCATACGCACCGTCAACTCAGTGACGAACAGCTTCGTGAGGCAGGTATCGCCCCCGATTTGATCCGTCTGTCCGTAGGTATCGAGGATGTGGAAGATATCCTCGACGACATCAAACAGGCACTCGCGAAAATCTAAGCATTCACCCTTTTTTAACAAAAAGTAAGTAAAAGTCCGAATTTTTTCGGGCTTTTATTTGTTTTGTATTCATATTTTTCCTACATTTGCACTATCCAAATAACAATTTGTACCGATTTACAACCTAAAATAATTAACGAACACTATGGAAGTTGAGAAAATTATGCAACAGCTGGAACGTAAGCATCCAGGCGAAGCAGAGTATTTACAAGCAGTAAGGGAAGTGTTGGAGTCTATCAAGGATGTGTACAACCAGCACCCTGAATTCGAAAAAGCAAAGATTGTTGAGCGTATTGTGGAGCCGGAACGTATCATCACCTTCCGTGTACCCTGGGTCGACGACAAGGGCGAGGTACAGGTGAATATCGGCTATCGTGTACAGTTCAACAGTGCCATTGGTCCATATAAGGGCGGTCTGCGTTTCCACCCTTCCGTGAACCTGTCTATCCTGAAGTTCCTCGGTTTCGAGCAGACATTTAAGAACGCGCTGACTACACTCCCAATGGGTGGTGGCAAGGGCGGTAGCGACTTTGCTCCCCGTGGAAAGAGCGATGCTGAAATTATGCGGTTCTGTCAGGCGTTTATGACAGAGCTCTATAAGGTCATTGGTCCTGACATGGACGTACCTGCCGGCGATATCGGCGTGGGCGGACGAGAGATCGGCTATCTCTTTGGTATGTACAAGAAGCTGACCAGCCAGTTCCATGGTGCTACCCTCACAGGTAAGGGACTGGAATGGGGCGGTTCTATCCTACGTCCTGAGGCTACGGGCTATGGTGCCCTCTATTTCGTCAACCACATGATGAAGACCCACGGTCTTGACATCAAGGGAAAGACGGTGGCACTCTCAGGCTTCGGCAATGTGGCATGGGGAGCTGCCAAGAAAGCGACAGAGTTGGGTGCCAAGGTCATCACCATCAGCGGTCCTGACGGCTATATCTACGACCCTGCTGGTCTGGATGCTGAGAAGATTGAGTACCTGCTCGAGCTTCGTGCCAGCGGCAATGATGTCTGTCAGCCCTACGAGGACGAGTTCCCTGGCTCACAGTTCTTTGCCGACAAGAAACCCTGGGAACAAAAAGCCGATATCTACCTGCCATGTGCTACCCAGAACGAGCTCAACGGCGCTGACGCTGACGCCATCTTAGCCAACAAGCCATTGTGCGTGGCAGAGGTATCCAACATGGGTTGCACAGCTGAGGCTGTCAACAAGTTCATCGCTGCCGGCCAGCTCTTTGCACCAGGAAAGGCGGTCAATGCAGGTGGTGTAGCTACCTCTGGCCTTGAAATGACGCAGAACTCCATGCGTATGTCATGGAGTGCCGAGGAGGTTGACCAGAAACTGCACCAGATCATGTCGGGCATCCACGAGCAGTGTGTGAAGTACGGCAAGGAGGGCAATTATGTCAACTACGTAAAAGGTGCTAATGTTGCCGGCTTCATGAAGGTGGCCAATGCAATGATGGCACAAGGTATCGTATGATCAAGAGGATTCTGTTCATAATACTATTTATCATCTACGGTCTTACCCCGTTGTTGGCGCAACATACACAGCGGGGCAAGGCCTCTTTCTACGCCAAGAGAATGCATGGTCACAAGACAGCAAGCGGTGAACGCCTCCACCCCGACAGTCTGACGTGTGCCCACCGCGACTACCCCTTTGGCACAAAACTTTTTGTCTATAATCCCGTCAACGGTCGTCATGTGATTGTCAAAGTGACCGACCGCGGTCCTTTCGTACGCGGACGTATTATCGACCTTTCCTGGCGTGCCGCCAAAGAATTGGGCATTTTGGCCCAAGGAGTGGCTACGGTGGTCGTTCAGAAGGCAAGCGTCTTCAATGTACCGTTCATGCCTGAAGATGAGTTAGAACTGCCTGAGTTAGAGTTGGAGACCAACGACCAGGTCAACAAGGGACTGATGCCTTACTGGCAGGATGTGACTACCGACAGTGTCAAGAAGATGATTGCTCCTTCTGCCACCAAGGAGATTAAGGTCAAGAAGAAGAAGTAATCAGCGCTTTCGTGTCTCGATGCGAAACTCCTGTGCCAGCTCTTTCAGCTCACGGTTGCCTTGGTTCACAGACACGCGGACGACGGCATCTCCGTTCTTCAGTTTCTGATCACCTTTCATAAAGGCGGTATAACGGATACCTTTCTTCGCTTCGATGCTTCGGATGAGGAGATTGGGAGTGATATGGATATGCTCATTGCCTGTCAGCTCAGTCACTACCGGCTGCACATCGTAGAGTGTATAGCCAGAACGGTTCATCACCTCGAAAGTGATTCTACACTCCTCCCCTGCTCGCAGTATACCGTCGTTGTCGGCATCGATGATACGGACATGACGGATTTCCAAGGGCACCGTCGCCGAGGGTTGTGCGTCGAAGGAGATACGGTCATCACCACCGTTGTTCGGGTCGTAACCGCTCTCGTCACGATTGGAATAGCTACCACGCTCGTATCGTCCGTCTGAATAGCTACCACGCTCATATCGGTCGTAGGAGTAAGCGTCCTGACGACTGCGCTGATAAGCCTCATAGCGCTCACGTTCTTTCTTGTCGGCCTGCTGGCCGATGGCTGCGCCAGCCATCGCACCACTGGCTGCACCTATCAACGTACCGACATCTCGGCCATGACGACCGCCTGCGATACCGCCGATGGCCGATCCAAGGATAGCACCCAACGAACCACCGGCTACTGCTCCCTGTCCTTCATAGGTTGCACAACTGCTCAAAAACAGCAGACTTACCAACACACAAATGATACCTTTCTTCATAACTCTTCTTTCTTTGGTTGCTGCAAAGGTATGACTTTTCCCCTCTCTCCACAAAAGGATTTCCCCATAAATTGTTAGGGGAATCCCTAAAGTGGAAAAAACTGAAGTTTGAATCCCCAGAATTTCTCAGTTGATTTTAAGTGATAATCAAGTGAGAAAAAATATTTTTCAACTGAGTTGTTAATCAAAAGTAACTGAGAAATTCAGACAATATAAATATACAGTTTATACTCTACTGCTCCTTAAACATAGCTCCTTCATTGATGCCGCTGAAATAATAAAAAACTCCTGCCAGAGGAACTGACAGGAGTTGATTCGTAGAAAATTCAAAAAGACAGATTACTCAGCCTTTGCCTCTTCTGCTGCAGGAGCTTCCTCAGCCTTAGCCTCCTCTACAGGTGCCTCAGCCTTCACCTCCTCAGCGGCGGGTGCTTCAGCAGTCTCTGCCTTCGCAGCAGACTTGCGAGAACGACGAGTGCTCTTCTTCTTGGTTTCGGTCTTAGCCATCTCTGGATCGAAGTCTACCAACTCGATGAATGCGATCTCAGCTGCGTCACCCTTACGCAAGCCTAACTTGATGATACGGGTGTAGCCGCCTGGACGGTCGCCTACCTTCTCAGCAACGATGCCGAAGAGTTCCTTGATAGCTTCCTTGTTCTGAAGATAGCTGAATACGACACGACGAGAGTTTGTTGAGTCGTCCTTTGCCTTTGTAATCAGTGGCTCTACATACTTCTTCAGAGCCTTTGCCTTTGCGACGGTCGTAGTGATTCTTTTGTGCATGATCAGCGAGATAGCCATGTTAGCCAACATAGCGCGACGGTGATCTGCAGTACGACCGAGATGATTGAATTTCTTATTATGTCTCATTGTTTAATCTTTTCTTTTGTGGACAATTATGCCTTGTCCAGTTTATACTTTGAAATATCGGTTCCAAACGACAGATTCAGACTCTCGAGCAAATCATCAAGCTCCGTGAGCGATTTCTTACCAAAGTTGCGGAACTTCAGAAGGTCGGTCTTATTGAACTGTACCAAGTCGCCAAGGGTCTCGACATCGGCTGCCTTGAGGCAGTTGAGGGCACGAACAGAGAGGTTCATGTCAACGAGACGGGTCTTGAGCAACTGGCGCATATGCAATACCTCCTCATCAAACTCCTGGTTGCCCTCACTCTCAGATGCTTCGAGAGTGATCTTCTCGTCGGAGAAGAGCATGAAGTGATAGATGAGAATCTTTGCGGCCTCCTTCAGTGCATCCTTCGGGTGGATGGAACCATCCGTAGTGACCTCAAGCACGAGCTTGTCGTAGTCGGTCTTCTGCTCAACACGATACGGCTCTACTGCATACTTGACGTTGCGGATAGGAGTGTAGATGGAGTCGATAGGTAATACGTTGACATCCGTGCAGAACTCGCGGTTCTCATCAGCAGGAACGTAGCCACGGCCCTTGTTGATGGTGATATCCATCTGCATAGATGCTTTGGAATCCAAATGACAAATCACCAAATCGGGATTTAACACTTCAAATCCAGTCAGGTACTTGCCTATATCACCGGCTTTAAACTCGGTAGAATTCTCGACGGTGATGGAGACTTTCTCATTCTCGAATTCTTCCACTACTTGCTTGAAGCGTACTTGCTTCAAGTTCAGGATAATGTTGGTAACATCTTCCTTGACACCGGGTACAGAAGAGAACTCGTGCTCAACACCGGCAATACGCACGGTATTGATAGCATAGCCCTCAAGCGATGAAAGAAGAATGCGGCGCAGGGCATTACCGATGGTAACACCAAAGCCAGGCTCCAGAGGACGGAATTCGAATTTGCCGAACTTGTCCGTGGATTCCAACATTACGACTTTATCAGGTTTTTGAAATGCTAATATCGCCATTGATTTAATTGATTTTAGTTCTTAGAGTACAACTCAACGATTGACTGTTCCTTAATATTCTCGGGAATGTCGGCACGCTCTGGCATGTGCAGAAACTTACCGCCTTTATTCTGCTCGTCCCACTCTATCCAGGGGTACTTGCTGTGGTTGAAACCTGCAAGTGCTGCCTCGATGACTTCAAGGGACTTAGACTTCTCGCGAACAGTTACAATCATACCAGGCTTAACCTGGAAAGAAGGGATGTTAACTACCTTTCCATCAACGCAGATGTGCTTGTGACCAACCAATTGGCGGGCAGCAGCACGAGTGGGAGCAATGCCCAAACGGTAAACTACGTTGTCGAGACGGCTCTCCAACAACTGAAGCAGCACCTCACCGGTGATGCCCTCAGCCTTGGCGGCTTTCTCAAACAGGTTACGGAACTGGCGCTCTAGCACACCGTAAGTGTACTTAGCCTTCTGCTTCTCTGCCAGCATGACTGCATACTCCGACTGCTTGCGGCGACGGTTCTGGCCATGCTGTCCCGGGGGGAAGTTCCTACGGGACAAAACT
>Ga0247610_10004482_pt1 | contig 14956 bp, 11 predicted proteins | sample 174DNAGHGhighgp2_FD_193483 | JGI IMG/M metagenome (GOLD analysis project Ga0247610, IMG submission 193483) | Sheep rumen microbial communities from Palmerston North, Manawatu-Wanganui, New Zealand - 1742 DNA GHGhigh gp2 | ecosystem: Host-associated > Mammals > Digestive system > Stomach > Rumen... | reverse complement strand
AAGGTTGTGCCTAAGGTATCATTTTCTAGCTCAATTATTTTATTAACATCATCATAATTAATTCTTCTTATCATGAAGATTTCTCTCCGCTTCTGTTTCTCTTAAATAATTAGGAACTAATAAATGAGGCTCATTAACCCTAACCATATGATTGATACAATAAATTGGATCAACCTTAAAATTATCCTCAGTAACATCAAAATCAAATTCATGATTTAATAATTCATTAGTGTCATACATTGCCTCATCAATAATATATTCATCATTCAATGTATTTAATATCATTCCAAATGAATTAGATCTTCTAGCATCAATTCTTGTTAAAACCCTACCCTTATATCCTGATGCCATAAGCTTTAATGTTGAAATAGAATATAAATTCTTATTTCCAAACACAGATAGCATCTTACATACAGTAACAGCCATTCTAACACCAGTATAAGAACCAGGTCCAATACCAACTAAAATATTATCTAAATCAAATGCTTTAATATTGTTTTCGTTTAATATTTCTTCTACCTTTAAAACAATATTTTTAGCATGATCATTTCTACCCTCTAAATATATTTCCTTTAAAACATTATTATCCTTTACTAAAGCAACATATAATGTTTTAGTTGCAGAATCTAAAATTAAAGTATACATTATAGTGCCTCCTCAATTCTTTTATATCTTCCAATACCAGTGATATTTATTTCTCTAGATTCTTCACCAGTTCTTTTCATTTCAATAAGTAAATATTCATTAGGTAATAATTCACTAACCTGATATGGCCATTCAATAACACATACGTTATCACCCTCAATATGCTCCTCTAAATCGAAATCATTATTTAAACCATCTAAACGATATAAATCTAAATGATGTAAATCACATTTAGTTCCTTTATATTCCTTAACAATTGTAAATGTAGGAGAATTAATAATTTTAGTAACACCTAATGCTTTTCCAATTCCCTTTGTTATAGTTGTTTTACCACAAGATAAATCACCAACTAATAATATAGTATCAGACGCATTTAATAAATTACCTATTTTCTCTCCTAATGAAATTGTTTCATTAGCGTTTGAAGTTTTAAATGTCTTCATAAATTACCACCTCAAGTCATACCTGTATTATTATACTCTTTTTTAAAGAAAATACAAAAGAGTAAGATAAACTTACTCTAATTGTAATTTAATTTATTAAGCTACTACGGCATCTATTGATACAATAGCTACTTTCTTATTGGCACCGCAGGTAATGTGAGAAATTCTAATCTTAACAAATTCAGTTACAGTTGAAATATCAAACACTGTCTTTGTTGTTATTTTATTATTAGAAACAATTTCATAAATACCAGTAGGGTAAACAGTACTCAAATTACCATCTACATCTAATTCTTCGTAACTATACGAATGACCATTTAATACTGCTATTTCAACTGGATTTCCATTGGCATCCAATAATTCAATCATTAATCTTACTTCTTTAGAAGATGAATTAGTACCAGCCATAATGATAATAGTTGCAGTGTTGGCAGAGTCAAATTCCTTTGATGTAATTGTCGCCTCTGATGTGAATGCTCTCATTTGCACTCCTGCAGCCGCTTCGCCACCCTCATTAGGATTGGCAGCTACTTTTAAATATTCACCTGTAATATCCCATGCATCATATGATTCAGATTTTGCAGCAACTCCATCATACCTTTCAATTTGCGTTGCCTTTTTGATATTGATAATTATTGGATTAGTTACAATTTTATCATTTACTACTATAACTGCATTATAAGTGCCCGTTTCTATTTCGGATAAATCTAATAGTTTAGTAGAATCGTTTATATAATATGCAATTCTAACACTCGACAAACCAGCAGTATTTTTGTCCGCAAATTCCTTCAATTTCTTAAAAGAGAGTTCTTGTTTAATTTCACCGAATTTGACAGGTATTATAGCATAATTTGATAAGTCATCATTTTTTTCAATAAAATCAGTTTTAGTTGAAGATATTTCAATATCATCTTCAAAACTAATACTAATAACTTGATATCCGATTTTATCCCAGATGCCACCGATTTCACGATCTTCTTCGCCAAATAAATCCCCAAATAATTCATCTCTGTACCAAACTTCAAATGTTCCTTTATGTTCAAATGAAGTATCTATATCATATAGGCCGTACACTTTCGTTAACCTATCAAGGTTATCAAAATATATTTTTTTATAAAAATCATAACTTACCACATGGTTAATAACAGGATAAATTACGAACCCTTTTCCACTCAAATCCAAATCATCGTTTAGAAAAAAGTTTACACCGCCCGTTGAATAATAATCATCAAAATATTCTATAGTAAATGATGTATTTTTATCATAAATTTTAATATTAGCATTAAATCCGATTGAAACATCATCAACGATAATGTTACATATTTTATAAAGAGTATCCGTTTCTTCAACAATATCTTCAGGTGATACTATTAAATCTCGTTCTAAGGTATTTTGATCTTCTAATTGAATCTTGAAATCATCAACAATCTCAAAGTATTTAGCATCATTTCCATAATATTTTACGACCTCTATATTAGAAAAATCATAATTTTTCCCAACAACTTGAACTGTTAGATTGTCTTCTTTTTCCTTAACCTTATAAGATATATCATTGCTATAATCCTGTATTAGTGGGATATCTGATTTATTCATTATTGCATATATCGACAAATCATATAAAAATATTCCAGAATCTTCAGTATAAATATAATATTCGCCCTTCTTTAAATAATATGATTGAGAGGTCCTGCTTGAAGTATATGAAGAAACTATCAATCTATAATAATCAATGCCATTAGTAATAATAGCATTTCTTAAAAAAGTAATACTATTACTAGAACTTGTAATTGCTGAATTAATAAATGAATCATAAGGAAGAGTTAGCTTAACATAATAACCATCAGTTACAACATCCCCAGCCTCGTTACATGAAATTGAACCTTTTTTTAAGTATATATTTTCTTTTTTATAATCACTTGCATTAATCTCAACCTTCGTACCATTAGGCCATAATGAAACCTCATTACTTATATTCGGAGACATTCTTAGAATATCTTCATCAGTCCCTAATGTTCTAAATGATTTTATAAAATAATTTATACAAGAATTATTATCTTTTCGATAAATATAGTCAATTTTCAAAGTATAATTATGATCAGGTTGTAAATTATCAAAAGTATAATAATTGCGTCCCAAAAATTCATCAAATTCATCAACTACTTTTCCATTAAATAAATTTCCATCAATCAAATATACAGTAGACAAGTCAACTTTAGAACCCTTACTAATTAAGAAAATAGAAGCTGAATTAGAAGTTATATTTTCAAAAGTTACTTGATAAGGTAATAATGTTATAATTTGTCCCCAATAAATAGAATTATTAATTATATCTTCATCTTGTTTATTAACAATAATGTATTCATATTTATGGCCAATTAAAAGGTCTTTAAATTCCAATGAATTAATACCTTCTGAAAGCTCTATTTCATAGATTATTTTTGAACTCTCTGATAACATAAGATATGGTTTCCCACCACATCCATCGTTATTCTTTTTAACATATATTTCCATTGTATATTTATCTGTATATGCCTTTGTTTTGCTGATAATTATATCGTATTGCTTGTCGTTAACCTTAGATTTTAGTTTGTATGTCTGAAAAACCATTTTACCATTTTTAAGCGCCTCGATTGTAACATCTATATCAGCATCTGAGGCATCATTTGGTGTTTTCCAATTTATTAAAAGTTTACCATTTTTAACTGAATAATCCACTTCTTCATCATTAATCTTAACAGAAACAATTTCGTTGATTGAATCATTAGACTCAATATTACTTGTTAGTGAAACAGATTGAGATAAATCAAAGGAAATCGAATACAATTTATTAGTTTCAATATAGCTATTATTTTGAGAAAAAGATTCATCAACAATATCAACAATTGATTTAGAATCAGACTCATATATATCGTCAGCATTTTCGCTTTCACCGCTAAAAAGACCCATATCATATTTTTCAGCACGACTAACAACATTGATACTTTCAACATCTACTATATTTGCATCATTTGAATCAGAATCGTTATCACTACATCCAGTTAATATAAACAAAAAAATAAGAAAAACGAAGAAAATTTTAAATTTATTATTCATATATCTTTCTCCAAATATATTTTTAAAAATTCCACTATAATTATTACTTTTCCCAAGGGAATACATATTTTAATTTTAATGCATCTCTAACAGCTGACATTTCCTTTTGAACAGGCTCTGAAATAGGAACGCCCTTATCCTTTCTATCCTGCCAAACTAAATATTCTTTTTCTCCTGCTGTATATATTCTATCCTCACCAGGTGCTTTTTTAGATGCTCTAATTGCTCTAATAATATCACCTGATTTTCTTCTACATAAATTCTCTCCTAAGAAATGATTTGTATCGATTGCGATAAAGAAATGTCCTAAATGGTATGGTACCTTTTTACCATCCTTGTCCTTACCATTTAAATCCTTACCATATATACCATCCTGAAGAACAGCTGATAATAATTCAACTGCTAATGCATAGCCAAAGCCCTTATATCCACCTAGTGCTTCTCCTATTCCGCCTAATGTTGTAAGTGATGCTTCACCACTTCTTATCTTCTTTAATGCAACTCCTGCATCACCTTCTACAGGCTTTCCATCTAAGCCAACAATAGTACCAGGATGAACATCCTCTCCTATTCTTGCATAATATTCAATCTTACCATTTTGAGTAATAGATGTTGCACAGTCTAAAATAAAATCAAATGGCTCATCAGTTGGAATACCTATAGTTAGAGGGTTTGTACCAAACATACCCTCAACACCAAATGTTGGTGCTACACTAGGTCTCGCATTTGTACCTGTAATACCAATACAGCCTTCCTTAGTTGCCATAGATGCATAATATCCTGCGATTCCATAATGACATGAATTTCTAACAACAACCATACCCATACCATATTTTTTAGCCTTTTCGATAGCTAGCTTCATAGATTTATATCCAATTACTTGGCCCATTCCATCATGTCCATCTACTACAGCTGTAGTTTCTGTTTCCTTAATTATTTCATAATTAGTAACAGGATTTTGAATACCATCAACTATTCTATCAATATAAATAGGCTTAAATCTATTACAGCCATGTGATTCAATTCCTCTTTTATCAGATTCCAATAATACATCTGTGCATATTCTAGCATCGCTTCTTGGAACTCCATATCCTACAAATGCATCCTCAATAAAGCTATAAGCAGTTTCCCAATCTAAATATACTTTTCCCACAATATTTACCTCCATAAAAACCGTTAACTTGTATATTTAAGTATAACATTAAAAAGAAAAAGATTAAACCCTTCAAGACTTAATCTTTAAAACATATATAATAATTTAAGTTTTTTAATACCATATATTTTAATATTATTCATCCTTTATTTTAAAAGTTTTAATAATACCAAATACAATAAAATAGAATGTTAATCCTAAGAATAAGCCACCTGTAACATCTGTAATATAATGCATACCTGATGCTACTCTACCACATGTAACAGCTGTTATAAATATAATTGCTAATAATAAAGAACCATATTTAGCAAATTTATTATCATATCTATAACAAATAAATGCGTGACTTGCTAAAGCTAAATATGTAGTAATAAATACATGAGTTGATGGGAATGAGCCCTTATCCTCATGAGTAGGTCTTACATTTATTTTTAATACATAATCAAATAATAACCAAATAGCTGCCATTAATACTAATGAAACACCAAATATAATAATTTCTATATCTACCTTAAATAAGCTCTTCTTTTTAATTAATTGATATAATCCTAAGCCAGCCTCAAATATAACAACAGTGAATGTTATATAAAATAATAAATCACTCATAAAATCAACATTCTCATTATATTTATAGCTTACTATATTATTAATATGAGATAAGCCAACCTCTTTACCAGATTCAGCTATTACAGCCTTATCAACATTTAATAAAATTATTAATAATATAAATAAGAATAAAAATGAACAGCCTAATATTGTATATAAATTAATAAATTTTTTCAATTTTATCAGCTCCTAACCAAAACAATTATAGCACTAAGATGGATTGAAAAAAAGGACTAGTTTAAACTAGCCCAATTTATCAATTAATTATTCACCTTTAAATGCTTTACTCATTGCAATAAAGCTTTCCTCATTAAGTGATGCACCACCAACTAAGCCACCATCAACATCTGGCTGAGCAACAAGCTCAGCAACATTATCTGGCTTCATAGAACCACCATAAAGAATTCTTACTCTATCAGCAACATCTTTGCCATATAATCCTGCAAGCTTTTCACGAATATATTTACAAGCAGCTTCTGCTTGTTCGCTTGATGCAGTCTTACCAGTACCGATAGCCCAAATTGGCTCATATGCAACTACAACATTTTCAGGATCATCAAATTCAACACCCTCAAATGCTTTAGTAATTTGTCTTTCTAAGACATTATTAGTAAGCTTTGATTCGCGCTCACTTAAATCCTCACCAACACAAACGATTGGCTTTAAATCATATTCTAATGCTTTTTTAATTTTAGCATTAACAATACTATCTGTTTCATTATAATATTGACGTCTTTCACTATGTCCAATGATTACATATTTAACGCCTGTATCCTTTAGCATTATTGGAGATATTTCACCAGTATAAGCACCCTTATCGTTTTCATTCATATTTTGGGCACCAACCTGAAGAATATCAGCTCTTTTAACAATATCACGAAGAATTATTGCAGGAGCACAAATAATACAATCTACTCCATTTTTAGGTAGCTTATAATCAACACCTAAAACGAAATGAATAGCCTCATCTCTAGTCTTATTCATTTTCCAGTTGCCTGCTAATATAGGTCTTCTCATAAAAATTCCTCTTCTTTCAATACTATTTAAAAATTCAAGTATTGTAGGCTTAATGACCATTAGTAGTTTTTATAAGCCAACAGTACTTATATTACAATAATACTTTTCCTATCTCTCACAAAATTTAAAAACTACTTTTCATCAACACAAGCAATGCCTGGTAATGTCTTTCCTTCTAAATACTCTAATGAAGCACCACCACCAGTTGAAATATGGCTTACCTTAGAAGCATATCCTAATTGCTCTGCAGCAGCAGCTGAATCACCACCACCAATAATAGTTGCAGCGCCTTCCTTAGTTAACTTAGCTAATAAATCACATACACCAATTGTACCAGCAGCGTAATTCTTCATTTCGAATACACCCATAGGTCCATTCCATACTACAGTCTTAGCACCAGCTAATTCCTTAGCAAATAAATCTAATGTCTTAGGTCCGATATCTAATCCCATATCAGCAGCTGCAAACTTATCAACGTCCTTAGCAACACCAGGTACATCCTCGAATGCTGTATTAACAACTGCATCTACTGGTAAAATAATCTTACCATTTGCCTTAGCTAATAAATTCTTAGCTAAATCAACGAATTCTTGATCCTCACATCTAGAAGAACCAACATTGTATCCTTTTGCCTTTAAGAATGTGAACATCATAGCACCACCAACTAAAACCTTGTCAGCCTTTTCAAGTAATGCTTCAATAACACCGATCTTATCAGAAACCTTAGAACCACCTAAGATAGCTACATATGGTCTAACTGGGTTATCTACAGCACCACCAATGAACTTAATTTCCTTTTCTAATAAGAAACCAGCAGCTGTTTCACTAACGTTAGCAGCGATACCTACATTTGAAGCTGCAGCTCTATGTGCAGTACCAAATGCATCATTAACAAATACGTCACCTAAAGATGCCCAATACTTACCTAATTCAGCATCATTCTTAGATTCCTTCTTTACTTCCTTATTTAAAGCTAAATCGAAGTCTTCATTTCTAGTATTAGCAAACATTAAGATTTCGCCTTCCTTTAAATTAGCGGCAGCGTCCTCTAATTCCTTGCCTCTAGTTGCGTTAACAAACTTAACAGGCTTCTTGATTAATTCTTCTAATCTCTTAGCAACAGGAGCGATATTATTCTTTTCAATATCAGCAGCTTCCTTAACACGTCCTAAGTGTGAGAATACAATTGCCTTTCCTCCGTTATTAACTACATACTCGATTGTAGGTAATGCAGCACGAACACGTGTATCATCAGTAATAACACCATTCTTCATAGGTACATTGAAGTCTACACGAATTAATACTTTCTTTCCCTTTACCTTTAAATCTGAAACAATTTTCTTAGCCATTTTTAAATAATCCTCCTACTAAAAAAATACTTTTTTTACTAGAAAATATTATAACATAAAGAACATTATAATATCAATAAAACTTGGTAACTTATCCTTATGAAAACCCTTACTTAATATTTAAATATTTATTATTTCTCTCACTTGGAATGAGTCCTCATCTCTATTGTCCTTCTTTAGGGTACCTCTTATAAGATATATTTGGTTAGCTTTAGGAATAAAGCCATTTGAAACAAAATCTAAATGGAACATTACTCCTCTTATAGAATTCAAATCATCATAAATATTAAATGCTAGCATAGATTCATTATTCTTCTTAGTTTTAAGCTCCTTAATATTACTAAATGCTCCTATAATTTGAATTGGTTCATTATATCTTAAATTTTTAATAGAAATAGCATTATATTTTTTTCTTAATTCAATAACATCATAAAAAATATTATATTCTAAATTAATACCTAAATATTTCTTTTCATTATCTCTTAAAGTATCAAAATCATATTCATCATGAATTTCAACCATATTGATAAAATCCTTAAATCCACCAATATCCTTCTCTATTTCCGAAATCAACGCACGTTTTGTTTTATTAAACGAATCTAAGGCACCACTATAAATTAAAGCCTCTAATGTTTGCTTATTTAAAAAGCTACATCTATTTAATAAATCATTTAAATCCTTAAATAAACCATTTTTTCTTTCTTCTAAAATCTTTTCAGATATAACCTTACCTAATGAATTAATAGCAATCAAAGGAATATATAAAGCATTATTATATTTTACAAATGTATTTGTTGATATATTAATATCAGGCTTATTTATTTTTAATCCATGACCCTTAGCATAATTAATATAGCTTGCTAATGTCTCCTTTGACGAAATTGAATAATTTAAAATATTTGCCATAAATTCAGGAAATCTATTAGCCTTAAACCAAGCCATTTGATAGCTTAATAATGCATATACAACAGAATGAGATTTATTAAATCCATAATTAGCAAATTTATAAATTAAATCATAAATATCTACAGCAATTTCCTTTGAATAGCCATTCTTAATACTTCTATTTATAAAATCCTCTCTTAATGAATTTAGCTTTTCAGCATTCTTTTTAGATACAGCTCTTCTTAATAAATCTGCCTCACCAAGAGAGAATCCTGCAAATTTTCTAGCAATTTGCATAATTTGTTCCTGATAAACAATAATACCATAGGTATCCCTTAAAATAGGTGCTAAATCAGGATGAATATAATGGATTGTACCACCATTCTTACATCTAATAAATTCAGGAATATTATCCATAGGTCCTGGTCTAAACAATGCAAGTGCGGCAACTAAATCAGTGAAGCAATTAGGCTTTAAATCAGTTAAAAATCTTCTAAAGCCAGGCTTTTCTAATTGGAATATACCTAACGTATCTCCTGTTTGAAGTAATCTAAAGACCTTTTTATCATTTAATGGAATTCTTAATAAATCATTTCTTTTCATATTATTAGAATCCCTCATCATACCAGATAGCATAGTTAAATTATTAATACCTAAGAAATCCATTTTTAATAATCCTATAGCTTCTAAATCTGATGCTTCAAATTGAGATTGATATAAGCCATTAATACCAACTGATAAAGGAATAATATTATCTAATTCATCACTTGAAATAATTATACCAGCCGCATGAGTAGAAATATTTCTAGGTAAATTTTCAAGCTTTCTAACTAAAATTAAGAATTTAACTAATTCAGGGTCTCTATCCTTATATTCATCAATTAGCTTATCAAATCCATATTCCTCAACCATAGAAGCTAATTTAGAAATTCTATTTTGATCCATCTTAGTTACTCTAGTCAAATCATTAATAGATGATTTTAATTTAAATCTACCAAATGTTGAAATATTACATACATGATTTTTTCCATATAAATCTTTAACATATGATATGACTCTATCTCTTTCTATATCAGGGAAGTCAGTATCAATATCTGGCATTGACACTCTTTCAGGATTTAAAAATCTTTCAAATAATAAATCATATTCTAGTGGGTCAACATCAGTAATACCTAATGTATAAGCAACTAAGCTTCCGGCTCCACTTCCTCTTCCTGGTCCAACTAATATTTCATTTTGCTTAGAATATCTAATAAAATCCCATACAATCAAAAAATAATCATTGTATCCCATTTTAGATATAACATCTAATTCATATTTCAATCTATCTACATATCTAGATTGATACTTTCCTCTTTTTTCTAAGCCCTTATGACATAAGGCCATTAAATATGTTTTTGAATCAGCGCCCTTAGTATTAGGGAATTTAGGTAATTTAACCTCATCATTAAATAAATCTAAATTAATATCATTAATTAAATTTTCTAATTCATTATTAATTGGTGGATTAGCTAAAAATGAATAATCATCAAATTCAGATATTTCTTCATTTTTTCCATCAATTTTTCTTAATACCATATAAACATCAGAATCATCTGGATTTAAATATTTAAGCTCATGAATCTCTAAAACTTTAACACCATATTCCTTAGCATATTCCTCCATCTTCTTATTATCATTTAATCTAGATAATTTATTTGTATAAGATATACCAATATATCCATTTAATTCCTTTATTTTATCTAAAAATAAATTTAAATTGTCAAAATCAGCAGAATATAATAATTCAAATAAATATGAATCATTAAATACAAAAACAGATACAAGATTATCCTTATATTGATATAGATAATCTAATGTATCTGTATTATTTAATTCAACCTCTTTAGTAATCTTTAATAATGATTTAAAGCCCTCATTATTCTTAGCATAGAGCAATACCTTTGATTGTTTCAAATCAATATTAAATGTATATTCTAAACCAATGATAGGCTTAATATTATTATCCTTACATGCTTTATAGAATTTATATACACCATGCATATTAGAATCAGTAATACTTAAAAAATCAAATTCATTCTTTTTTGCATAAGAAATATAATCATCTAATTTAGTCGCAGAGGCTAAAATATTATATTCAGTTTTACCATATAAGAATCCCTTCATGATATCACCTAGGTTTATAGATTAAGTATAATAATTTTACTATATTATGGATTCTTTTTAAACGCTTTTTTCTTTTTTATATATAAGTTATTTGTTTTTTAGTGCTTCAATACATTCAAGTATATAATTGCAATCTTCATCACTTATTTGATAGTATCTGCTGCAATAAACAATATATAAATGACCGTCGATTGTATTGCTTGCCTCAATTATTCTATCCTCACTGTAGAAATGCAAACATGTACTTTTACCTACACCATAATATCCAAACACTATTGAACGATCTCTTTTTCTTGAATAACTCGTTTCATTATAATTAATTGTTTGTAAAAAGTCATATATTGTATCATCCTTATCAACCACATCATAATTATCATCCCTTTCACTAATATCAGGCGAAATATTGTGTATTCTAAGGTGCATGTCATCATCTCTTTCCAAAAAATCTTCTATCGTAGCTCTCTCATATGCCAGATTATGTAATTCTTCTTCATCTATACCATAACACGATGAAAGTAATAATACAAAAAATATAATCATCAAATTAAGATATCTCTTCATTTTCCCAAGCCCCTTCTCGTAGGATTTGATAAAACATCACCCAAAACCACTTAATAATTTTACTATATTATGGATTCTTTTTAAACGCTTTTTTTCTTTTTTATATATAAATATATACCAATAGTAATAGACCCACCAATTAATAGCACAAATAAAATAATTGCAGTAATTGTAATACCTAAATTAGCCTTAGAAAATAATGAATCAGATGTTACTATTACCTTAAATTTAACCTGACTTGAAAGCCCAGATGAATTCATACAAAATACCGTTGCGTAATATGTTCCTTCATTTTCATAATCGACATTCTTATCATCTATTTCAATAGATTCAGCTATATATTCATCACTTTCATCTATAACACTAATATAATCCTTTAAATTAATATTAGTATTTTCATTTACTGAAATATCAGAAACAACAATTTTAGGAGACTGATATGAAATTAAATTAACATCAATTGAATCTCTTACAGTATATACATTATCAGTATATTCATAATTGATAACATAATTTCCGATTTTATTTTCCATTGTATATTCTATTTTTAAATTATCCATATTAATTGCGATATTATCTGTTAGGCTTTTAATATGCTGATTGAAATTATAATTACTAAAATCAGTTTTATAATCTAGCATTAATGAATGAGTATTTAAAACTAATACTGGTTCTTCTTCATCTACTACATGAATTTTAACTGTATAAGATGCCGATTTTCCCTTATTATTAGTTACACTAACTGTATAATCATAATCAGTTACCATCGTATTATCTATAGATGGATATACTATTTTATCAGTAATATCTCCATCCTTTTCATCAACTGCCTTAAAATATTGCTTAATATCATATTCCATATTAACAGGAATATAAATATCATTACCTACCTGAGTACATGTAATAATAGGTATAGTTGAATCATCATAAATTACAATGTTAAATTTATTAGTAACATAATTTCCACTTTCATCACTAACTAAGACATCAACATTATATTCTCCGCATTTTGAAAAATCGACATTTTGATTAAACCTAATATCCTTAACAGCATAATTATCAGTTGCTATAATATTGTTATTAAAATCATATTCACTATCTAAAGGTAAATAAATAGTATCATTAATTATTTTTAATTCAGGCTTAATATTATCCTTAACAGAAAATGTTATAAGTGCCCTATATCCAATACAGGTACCAGGAATATAAACACTATCATATGCTTTATACCAGACCTTATAATCACCTATTTTGTTAGTATTAACATTCTTTAAATAATATAACCAATCGCCATCTGTATCATATGTTATATTTGAATCAGTTAATGCAGTACCATCCTGATATAAAACGGCATAAGGCTTATATTTATAATTTTCTATAGAAGCACCAAGTGGTACTTCTACTAATGTATTTGACCATTCATATTTAAATGTTGAATTAGCTGAAGCGAATGCTTCATTAAATATAATTAAAAATAAACTAATTAAAAGCGATAAAAACATCAATAGTTTTCTCACGCTTCATCACCATCCAAAATAAATTCTAAGGTTGAATCATCACATCCAAATAATAAATAATATGCTTTTAACATGTTTTTATTTTTACTTGTAATAGGATTATTTGCTACCTCAGATAAAACAAAATGCTTTATGAAGCTATCATCTCCGCTACATACTCTAGGGATAACTTCATTGAATAAATATGAAGCATAATAATCAGCATCTCTATTAGCTAATATATCTAAATAATTATAATCAAAATCAAAAATATAATATTCATTTAAGGAGTTATCAAATTCTATTCTAAATTTTTCATAATCAATGACATAAAGCTTTAATAAATATGCAAATCTTGATAATGACTCATCATCATAATTTAATACCTTAGATACATTCTTATCCTTAAAATCTTTAATTAAATTGAGGCTGTTTTTATATACTTTTGACTTTATTGAATCAATTTCTTTCTTTAAAAAATAATTATTATCATTTTTTATATAATGAAGACATAAAATATATTTAATTTCATCTAATAAATCATACAATCCCATTTCTATTAAAAGATTTTTACAATTTGCATAATGGAATGATGTATCTACATTATTAGCACCAAATGATGCCTTAAAAAGACATAGGCTTCTTAATGTGATCATATAATCATCCAAATTAAATTTATTTAGATTTTCTAATATTTCAATCGCTTCATTAAATCTAAAATTTAAATATTGTAAATATGCAGAAAAAAGTGAAAAAATAATAAAATCAAATTCTCTCATAGTGGCAACTATTTGAACTAATTCTAAATATTTTCTATTCGCTGATGAGACGTCTTTATGATATATAAAATAGATCATTTCAATTATTGTGTATCTATAATTATCAAATCCCTTTCCTTTTTTGTAAAATTTATCAATTGTTTCACTATTACCAGATAAAAAATCCTTTACACATTGCTCTAAAGCACCTCTTAAATTAAGTAATGTATCAACATGATCATCTGTTAATTCAAGACGCTCACATAATTCTCTTAAAAATTCTCTATTAGGTTCAATCTTACAATTTTCTATTTTACATAAATAAGAAAGAGAACATATTCCATCTGCTAGTGCTTCTAAGGTCATAGATAAGCGATATCTTCTCGCTCTTATTTCGGTTCCAACAATAAAATATGTATCCTTTTGAATTCTATCAACTATAAGTCTCTCATTCATGCTTTCAGTTATCTTATTTTTCATTTTTACCTCCAAATAAATATATATTTATTATAATTTTAACTTGTAAATTCAAGTCTTCCAATATTTGAGAGGCTTTCTAAAAAAAACTTTTTATATGGGAAAAAATAACCAAGTTAAGCCATTTTTTTATGTTTTTTGAGAAAATTCTTTTTATATAATACATATGAATTTAAATGATGATAGAATGTAATAAATTTAGATCGTTAATTTTAAAAGTTAATTCCGCTGCTAAAGGTTGTAAAAAGTAAAATAATAGTTTTATCGTTAGATTCCGCCATTTCTTAATGGTTGATTCTAACCTTTT
>Ga0247610_10004480_pt1 | contig 14957 bp, 18 predicted proteins | sample 174DNAGHGhighgp2_FD_193483 | JGI IMG/M metagenome (GOLD analysis project Ga0247610, IMG submission 193483) | Sheep rumen microbial communities from Palmerston North, Manawatu-Wanganui, New Zealand - 1742 DNA GHGhigh gp2 | ecosystem: Host-associated > Mammals > Digestive system > Stomach > Rumen... | reverse complement strand
TATTCAAGTTTAACATCATCTCCTGATTTTTTAACATCAAACTTTGGATCCCATTCTATATAATCTTTTGGTTCTATATCTATATGTTCAAATGTATCATATTCAAAATGTGCATCTGAAATATTATCATTATTCTTGCCAAAAAATTGCTCTGAATAATCTTGACTTGATGGAAGTTGATTAAGCCACATATCATCCATATATTGTTGAATATCTGACTCTTGAAAAGTTTCCGGAGCTTGTAATATAATTTCTTCTGGTTGAACATTATAAGTAACTTCAACCTCATTTAATCTATATGCTTCAACAGCTTCTTTTATAAATTGAACAATATATTTCATTTTATTTAGATGTCATTTTATATAACTCTTCCATGATATCATATACGTTATCAAATACGTTATCACAGATATCACCTTCTAATCCACTATATTTATTGTCATCAGCAAGTAAGTTTGCCAATTCATTTTCAAATTTTAGATAATTAGTCAACTCATCATTATTGCGAGCTCTGTCTAAATCATCAGGATCTTCATATTGGCCAATCTCATCTTGTATATCAGAAGCAAAAGTTTTTGAATTTTTTAATGCTTTAATGCAAAATTTCAAAAGATCTGATTTCTTAATATATTTTTCACCTGACCATTGATCTTTTCCTTCTAATATAAAATCTTTAATATTTTTCATTATATTATTATATATTTTTTTCAATTTTATCGAAGCATTTATTAAAATTTTCTTTATTAACTCCAACTGTATCAATTAGCCACCAATTGTCATTAATCTTTGATGCTTCATATTCTTCGCCAGACTTAAATGTATGATGTTTTGTTTTAAGTTCTGATTTACATTTTACAGACATCCATTCAGAATATTGAGATTCTGTTATTTTTTTAACTATATCTTTCATATTATTAATTATTTTTCACAACTTTTTATTTTTTCAAGATCTCTACCCTTAAGAATTGTTGCCCATGATGGCGCATTTTCAGTATCTTCACTATCACGTACAACGGTTCCCCAATAGCTATCTTTACCATGCCAAGCTACACAAGCATCTGGTTCTGAAAAATTCAATTTTGTATTATCATTAACTTCCCAATATTCCGCTTTTGAAATAGGTTCTTGCTTAACATCAGCTTCCCAGTTATTAGAATATCTCATGTCATTACCAACTCCTTTTACATAAAATCTAATTATGTATCTTGGCTGTTTTGATTCATTGATTTTTGTTTTTATGTCTTTCATGATTATTTTAATTTTACATATATATTTACAGAATCCTCAAAACTTTCCATTGGTTTTAATTTTAAAACTTTTTCTGTTGCTTCCCCAAAGAAATCTTTATCTTTTTTAATTTCGTCAATAGTTGCGAATTCAATTATTTTATCTTCAATATTTATAATAAATATGTCCGGATCTTTAATTCCCTTGCAATCTGTAGACCAAATAGTATTTTTGATTTGTTCTTCAGAGTTCATTTCATTTATAAAATTATTAATATTTTTCATTAATCTTCTTCAGATATATTTTCGTATTTGATCATTTTGCCCATTACTTCATCTTCACGGTCCTTTTCATTCAATGATTCTTTAAGAAGATCGTAAAGTTCACTGAACAGTTTCATAAGTTTCTTATTCTTCTTAATGAAGAAATTAACTTTCTGGCAATAATAAGTAATGTTTGAATTCGCTACATTATACTTTTTAGCGATTTGCTTATTCATTAGTTTCTTATGGCCAAACAAACCCCAATAGCTGCACCATACATCTAATACTTTTGAATCGAATTCCTTGTTAAGAATTTCTTGTACAGAATCCCAAAGCTTCTTACGATCTTCAGCATTTACTCCTGATTCAGCATCATTAGCAGATCCAATAAAGTCGAAAATAGTCTTTCCACCTTCATCATCATGACCTACTGCCTTATCACCTGATACTGAAAGATTCTTTGTGTTGTGACCCTTTTCTTCACGTTCTTTCTTTTGCTGTGAGTTTGGAATTCTTACAAGATGTGAATCATTAACGCCATTACCCTTGATTTGGTTAAGCATACAATATGCAGCAAACTGACCAAAAGTATATCCTTTTACTTCTTCATCAGTAGCTTTGGACTTCTTATTCTTCTTTCCATAATTATTCATTGCATATGCAAGACCTTCATAACAGCATCCAAGAAGATCTTCATATGAAAGATTAATCTTGCCAACCCATTGACGTGCTATTTTATGTGCAAGAGCATCATATCTTTTTGCTACACTTGCACGACCCTTTTCAGAAGTCAAATCCAAAATAATTTCATCTGGAGCGGTAGTCTTATTTATGATTGATTCAAACTGAGACTTAGTCTGAAATACTGGAATCTCGAGAGTACGACCACTTTTAATAATTGTGCCAATTAACTTATAAAGTTCTTTAAGATGTGCTTCTTTAGGAACTCCTGCTTTATAGAATCCAGCAAGAGCATTTTCATCATCATCTGTAGAAAGATCCGAAATATATGTCTTATTATTTACAATAAGCCAATTGACTAGATCTTTTGTTTCATCAGATAAAAACTTTCCAGCAACATCCAAATACTTCTTTAAATCTGCCTCACTAATATAATTGATTGAATTCTTTTGAATTTCAAAATTGATCTTCTGTTTTCCTTCTGTAAGCTTTTTCATATGATTATTATTTTTTTAATGTGACAATGTTTCTAAATTAGATTTATTAAAAATAAATAAATGTTTTATATTATATAATAGATATATGACATATTTGTTTGATTTAATTTTGTACAAAAATAAAATAGATATTATATGAAAAAATTCAATTCTTATTTAATATTTTTTGAAAATTTTTATATTTATTAAACTATTTTAATAAAAATATGTTAGTTTTAACAATTGAAACTATTAAGAGATTTATTCTATAAAACATTTATAGGACGTTTTATTAATACTACAAAAGCATTATATAATTATCTTAAAGACTATGAATATATCGCAGATACATTATATAGTGATGCATTTAAGATAGTATTAAAAGAATATTTAAATGTTGAGATACGTAAAGATTGGATTGGCCGTCTATATGGAGTCATTAATCCGAATATAAATAAAGAAGGCCAGTTTGATATTACAAAGACAATAATTGAATTGGATGATGAAGATACAAATAATAATGAATATGTAAAGCACTGGACTTATAAACAGTTAACTATAATTGGCGAAGTATTTAAGATAGAAAACCTTTATCATTTTATAGATTTAGAATTTAAGCCAGTAGGTCCAAAAGGCTCAGATAATTATTTATTAATATTTGATATTGTATCACGTAAAGAATTCACAAAAAATTTAAAGAAGACATTATTGCATGGAACAATATATGCTATCATTATAATAGCATTATTAATATTGTTATAACAAATATAAAAATATCTTATAAGATTTAATGGTTAATATTGAAGAAAAGCAGAAAATGCTTAAAGATTTTGAAGAATCAGTAAAAGGAAAAACTTTAGAAGAACTTGAAAAGATTGAATCTGAACTTATTGCAGAGGCAGATGAAAATGATCAAAAGGTATCTAAATTAGAATTTGATTTGCCAAAAGATAATTATAAAGCAGTAGCTGAAGCAATTCGTATGCTCTTGAATAAGCAAACAGTGCAATGGCAATATACATTAGGATTAGTTGGCCTTTATGATTTTTGGAATCCAGAGAAGAAAGCTGATAAGATTCCATTTGCACAATTGGATGCAATACTTCGTACATTAGGACAAATGCAATTTACTGGATATGCTGAATGGGTAGCAGTCATAGCTATCAATAAGTATTTTGAGCCTTTGCATAATGATTATGTAGATGCTACAGAAGCTACATATGATATTGCGTCTAAGCATCAGATAGTAATGCAATCAATTGATGAAATTAAAAATCCAGGAGGGAATAAAGAAGAGCAAAAATAAATTTATGAAGGGTAGATTTATGTAAGTCTACCCTTTATTTATATTATGAAATACGGAATATTTTATATTGCTACATCTGTATATAAAAATTATTTTGAAAATTTCTTAAATACATCAAAATATATTTTTCCAGATAAATTTAAGCAACTTATAGTATTAAGTGATGGCTTAAATGAATATAATGGAACTGTTGTCAATAAGAATACAATTATAACTGTTGAAAATATAATTGATTATCCTTATCCTTTGATTAATTTATGTAAATTTCAAACAATATATCATTATGCAAAGAAACATAATATTGATAAAATATTATATTTTGATGCTGACACTATAATTTTTGAAAAGGATAATGATTTTTGGAAAAATGTTGAAAACTTATTAAATACTGATAAACTTATATGCTCATATCATCCACATTATCTTTATAATAATGATATATTGACTACATATTGTTTCCCGCATTTTAATGAAGATATTGCATGTAGTATAGATGAATCTTTAATATATAAAAATAGATGCTATATTATGTCTTCATTTTTTATGGGATCAATAAATGCAATAAAATATGCAGCAGATAAAATATATGAATATTCAAGTAAAGATTTAAAGAATCATAGGTGGATTCCTACATTTTCAGATGAAACATATTTAAACGCATTATATATAAAAGACAATATTATTGAAAATAAGAATACAATATATCTTGATAAATATATAACTATTAATCCATATAGTACTTTTTATAATGATTTTTGCATAACTAATAGAAATAATGATGATATATGGCATAATAATTTTATGGAGATAAATAGTTTATTTATTAATCAGAAATATGACATAAAATTAAAAGAGCAAAAACGTGGCTAAAAGGAAAGTTATTGTTAAGCCAAAATCAAACTTAGGATTAAATGATAAACTAAAAATTTGCTATAATTGCATATATTATCAAAAAGATGGATATTGTCCATGGGAAGAAAAATTTATGAATTATAATGATCATTGTATAAGAGTAGGCAAGCATTGGCCATATTATACGTTTAGATACAGATTAGATTTGCCTTATAAATTAGAAGAACCAAATAAAAAACAATAAAATTAAATATGATTGATTGGAAAAAATATGCAGATTATATATTTTGCATAAATTATTTGCCAGATAATAGATTAAAAGATATATCTAAAACATTAATAGATATTGGAATAGATATAAATAATAGCACATATTTTTCATTTATGTATGATATTGAACACAAAATGTTTTTAGATGAATATTATGCTATGTGGCAAAAATCATATTCATTTTTAAATAATGTTGGACATTTTATGCCAATTGATATTAATAATCATCGTTTTTTTTATTTAGCTATCATTACATATAAAATATTAAAAATTGCTCAATATTTTAAATATGAAAGAATAATAATATTTGAAGATGACCTTATATTCTTAAAAGATTTAGAATATGTAAAAAATACATTGGATTTTGTAAATACACAGAATTTTGATATGTGCTCATTACAAACAACGTTTTTAGATTGTTGGCATGGACTATATGAATATATATCAAAATTGGATTATGTAACTAATTTAAATAATTATACATTATTCAAAACAAATAGTAATTTAGGCGTATATAGTGGAGGATTTTTAATTTTAACAAAAAATGGAATTAATAACATTATTGATTTTTTTGAAACTAATAATATAATTATTTGGTTAGATGCATTAGAAGGTAGAAGACATATGTTTAATTGTGAATATATGTTTATATTAAAGCCTTTATGCATACAAAAATGGATGTTAGAAATTCCTATTGATAATTTAATGGAATTTAATGCAAATATAAATTTAGATGAATATAACATATGATAGATTGGAAGAAATACGCAGATCATATATTTTGCATACATTATTTGCCAAATAATAGATTAGAAAAGATATCTAAGACATTAACTGATATTGGGATAGATATCAATGACAATAAATTCTTTTCATTTATGTATGATATTGAGCATAAGATTTTTCAGTATGAAAGAAATTTTATGTATCAAAAATCATTTTATGTAATAAGTAATTATAAGAAATTTAATAAATTTGCAAAAGAACCATATTTATTTGATGTTGGCGTAACAACATATAGAATTTTAAAAATTGCACAGCATTTTAAATATGAAAAAATAATATTGTTTGAAGATGATCTTATTTTCTTAAAAGATCATAATTATATAATAAAAGCATTAGATTTTGTGAATACTCAAGAATTTGATTTATGCTCATGTCAAACAACATATTTAGATAAATCACGTGGTGATAAAAATATTTATATAAAAAATGGATTTGCTGAGGATGTCGGCAATGATATGTTTATAAGAATTAAAGATAATCTTGGTTGCTATGGTGGCGGTTTTTATATATTGACAAAAAATGCAATTAATATTATTGTTGATTTTTTTGAAAAAAATAATGTACTTACATGTATAGATAATTTAGAAGGATTAAGACATATTGTAAAAATGAATATTTTATTAGCGTTAAAGCCATTATGCATACAAGAACGAATGCTTAATTGGAATGAAAAAACAACAGAAAATATTAACATAAAACTTGATGAATATATATGATACATTTTGTTTTTACTGAAAAGGATACTAGATATTTGTTTTTAAAATATGATGATGAGTTTGATGAAAATAATTTAAAGAAATTACAAGATCACTTAAATTTAACAGATCCTATATGTTATTTGGCTACATATAAAGGACCTCCATTTACACAAGACTTTTTGTTTTCATATACTCAGCCAACTGGTCAAACAGTTTATTATTGTGCTATTGGTTTATGGCAGGAGATATATAAATTTTTTAAAGCTAATGATATTGCATTTGATGGGTTATTAGATCATACACAATTTTTCAAAAGAGATATCCATCATACATTTGAGCAATTTAAACAGATAGTTGATAGCTGGGGATTAAAATATAAGCCACGTCCTTATCAATATGAAGCTGCATATAAAATATTACAATGGAAACAATCTGTATCAGGACTAGCAACACGTGCAGGCAAAACACTTATTGCTTATATGATATTTAGATATTGCATTGAATATTTAGGAGCTAAAAAGATATTGATGATTGTGCCATCTATTCAGTTAGTAACACAAGGCTATAATGACTTTAAAGAATATGCTGAGTTTTTTAATACCGAATGCGTATGGGGTGGAGGAAAGTTAGTTAAGTCTGCTAATCTTACAATAGGTACTTTTCAATCATTAATTAAGTTTTTAGATAAAGGAACAAAATCAAAACCTAATAAGAAGTATAATCCAGAGTTCTTTAATGGATATGATATTGTGTTTGTTGACGAGACACATAGAGCAACTGCAAATCAAATTAAGACTATCATAAGTCAGCCATTTATGAAAGACACAAAAATATCATTTGGTATGACAGGAACAATTCCTAAAGAGCATACAATTGATTTTTATTGTCTTAAAGCATTACTTGGCGCAACAATACAGCAAATTAAGCCAAGATACTTAATGGATGAAGGATATATTTCAAAAGTAAATATTAAACAAGCACGATTAGAATATAAAGATTTAGATAAGCAAATGGAAGCATTTATTAAATGCGCTGAATATGGTTTATCTGAGTTTGATACAGTTCAAAAGACAAATAGAAATGGTAAGACTGTTAAAGAGAAAATTAAGTTAGATAATCCAGAATTTCAAATACAATATAAAAAGACATTACCAGAAGGAATTCAAGAAATACGTGCTAAATTATTTTTACAGACAGCATTTACAGTTCCAGTTGAAGATAGTAATGCTATTGCAGAATTTAAAAAGAAATATAAGACAAACGATTTAGCATTAGCTGAAATGAGAGAAATAATGATTAATTATATTAAAGTACTTAAAGATATAATTAAAGAATCTCCGTCAACAAACTTATTAGTAGTTGAACGTATGATGTCTCATTTTATGACTGAACGTATTGATTTCCTATGTGATCAAATATTGCCAACATGTGATAAAAACACATTAATACTTGCGCATCATACAGAATATATTCATTATTTGACTGACATAATTAAAAAGAAATTTCCAAATAGACATATTGATGTAATTACTGGTGCAGTATCTCCTAAAAAAAGAGATGAAATTAAACAGATGCTTAAAGACAATAATGATTGCATATTGATTGCAAGCTTTGGAACAATGTCTACGGGAATTACATTAGCGAATCTTTGTTATGGTGTATTATTTGAATCATTTAAGTCTAATGTAATAAATATGCAATCTATAGGACGTGGATTAGGTTTAAAGAATAATGCAGATACATTTATTTTATATGATATTATTGATGTGTTCAATAAAAAATATCTATCTAATAAAATATATTTGCAAGGATTAGCAAAATGCAAAATATATGATGAAGAAAAATATCCTTATAAAATTGGCTACTATAAAATATAAATTATACAATTATGGAAGTTAAAGAATATGAAGACTTTATGTCTACTTCAAAAGTATATGATTGCTTACCAATAATTTATCCTATTTTAGGAATGAATGGTGAAGCAGGAGAAGCAGCAGAAAAAGTTAAAAAATGCTTAAGAGATAATGCAGGGATATTTGGGGGGCAAATTAAGAAAGATATAATGAAAGAGCTAGCAGATGTACTTTGGTATGTCTGGGCTGCTGCTGATGATATGGGTTATTCATTATCTGATGTAATGGATATTGGAATTAAAAAAGTTAAAGAACGTCAAGAAACAAATACTGTTCATGGCAGTGGTGATAACAGGGAAGAAATAAATAAAAAAGTTTAAATTAATTATGGAAATAAATGATTATCAAAAACAAATAAGAGACTATATAGATTATCCATTAGAACTTGGTCCCTTTTCAATTATATTATCATTACAGAATAATGTAGGCAATCTTTCTGCAAAGTTAAATGATGCTCTTATAAATGATCATGGTAGTTTTACGAAAGAAAATGGTATGAAAGCCGCTATATCATTAGGTGACATACTTTTTGATTTAGCTAATATTTCATATGATTTAGGTTATTCTATGAATGATATTATATCAATGAATTTAATGAAACGTAAAATGGCTTACGATAAAAAGAAAAAAGAATCAGAAGAAAATAATGATTCTAAACAATAAAAAATCCTTTGTTAAGTTTTATCTTACTTCCTGACAATTCAACAAACGATTTGAATATTCCAAGATATTCATCTAAAGATATTTGATAAAGCGTATCGTTATTTAATAATTCTAATTTGCATAGATTATCATGAACATACGCTTTTTTATTTTTGTCTTTTGGTATTTCTAATATGTATAATCTATTGCATTCATATTTTACAGGCAACTTTTCACTTAATATTGATTTAACTTGAAAAATAAAATACATATCATTATTAAGATCATGTCTTTCCATGTAAATATGTTTGTTGATCATTGGATATAATCCGTAAGTATTATATTTTAATATATTTAATAATTTTTCCATTTTTTCTATTTTAATTTTATAATTTTTATATACATTAATTAATATTAATAAATAATAATAAAATGCCTAGAAAAGAAAGAAAACAAATGACCGAGGAGCAAAAGAAAGAAAGAAAGCTCCAAAAATTGTATATTTATTATGCAAAAGCAGACAGTGAACTTGGTTTAGCTGGAAAGGACATAAATATCCAAGTACAGAATTTAGTAGCAGCGTGTCTTGATATTCAATGCGAGATATGTAAGTCATCTGATTCAATTAAGATTGATGATTTAAATAAAATTAAAGACATTACAAATATTGATAAAAAGACATATATGGATTTTGTTAATATTTGTGCTCTTAAGAATAATGATAAACTAAAAGAAAAAGCAATTCAAAAATTTGAAAGTGATTTTGAAAACAGATTGGTTATCGCAAATTTGCGACATGCATTCCTTGAGTCTTATATGTCTGGAAATGATTTGAAAATTACTGATGAGGACAATTTCAAATATGAAGCATTCTCTGATTATAAGTCTGAAGAATTCGAGCAAATCATGGAAGATTCTGCAAAGAAACGTGAATATATAAATAAGGTTCTTTATGGACAATATAAGACATATGCTAAAGCTGCAGAATATATAACTAAACTTGAACTTACTTATGGTAAATTTAAGCAATTAGTTGACTGGGAATATTATAAGGAAGGTGGATATCCTTCTCCAACAACTCCAGCTAAACTTTGGTCTATCTTTAATCGTTTTAATGAATCTATACGATTAATTAAAAAATACGGATTTACGCAACAAGATGGCTTGTGCAAGGAATTTGGATTGAATATTGAATTAGTTAAGCCAGTTCCAGTTAAGCATCCATGGATGGTTGATGATCCAACAATTGAAGATTTAGATGAAGAATAATATAAATAGATTCAAATCATCCTCTAAAGGACTTTATTGGTAATATAATTAGTTTATAATAATTACTAATAAAGTCCTTTAGAGGATGTTCTAGATATAAAAATATTTTAATTTTATTAACATATGTTAAACAAAAAATCCAGTACTTAAGTACTGGATTTTTCTATTATAATAAAAATTAAGCCATTTCATCTTCCCAGTAGTCGCAACGGAATGTACAAGTCAATTGACGTGCATCATTTGACATATAATCCAAATCATCAAGGTTAGTAACACCTGTGAGCATTATGTGATGGAAGATATATGATCTCCAGATATCACCATTACGGTTAGCTTCAGCAATACGTAAGTTGTCTGAAATATAACCAGTCTTAATTGAACGTGTACCGTCTGCAAGATTATATGAAATATTTTCCCAAGCACGGAATACTTTCAATACGAAGTTATCTGTTACATTACGTAAGTTAAGATTGAAGTTAATTGTAATATCAGCTGCAGTTGTATCAAAAACTGGGTTCAAATATGAAACTGTAACACCATAGAAGCTTTGGTTAGAAGCAGGTGTAGTCTTTTGCAATACATCAAGACCTGATACAGTTGTAACTTGTTCAGTCAATAACAATTCTTCTGTTTTAAAATCTTGCTGAAGTGATGGTGGCAATGTAAAATATACTTCAAATATTGACTTATGCACTGGATCATATTTAAGACGACCAGACTCAACATTCAATATATGAGGTAAATGTGTTAAATTATTAGCCATAAATTATATTCATGAATATATATTTTTTAAACGTTTATTCAAACTTTTTATATATGGAAAGGGCATTGCCCTTTCCATTTATTTAATAATATATTAATCAGCAATATTTGCTTTTAATTGACCAGTTCTCCAGATGTGAAGTTCTTGTACCATCTTACCGCAACCCATGCCTGGTTCAATGTGAGTTGTAATAACAGCCATTTCATTATCAATAATATCAGGTGTATTATTAGATTCATCCATGATATTCTTATAAGCCTGAATTCCACCGTTTGCTGCAATGATTGCGCAGATTTGATTAGCTCTGTCAAGAATAGCATTACGAGTACGTTGGTTATTGAATTCCCATTGATAAGCTTGAAGAACTTTTTCAATTTCATCTTGTAAATAAATAACCAATTCACGAACATTAACCTTAGAAAGAGCAGAAACAGGAGTCTGTTTTGCAGTTTGGTTAGCATTGATAAATGTACCGAAGTTTGGACGATAAACCATAACATTTACGCCAAATGGCTCAATGATCTGGAGTTCATCTTGAGAATATTTATAGTCAGGACCAACAAGACCGCTAGCTGAGATATTGCCATAGTTAGGACCAGCTACGATATAATATGGTTGACGAGATAAATACTTATTAACGAACAAATTAGAAACAAGACCTGCAGAAGGTACTAATGAATCAATATATCCGTCTGTGAACTTAAGAGGTGTATAGAATGCGATAAATGATGCGCCATCGTTTTCAGTTGGCAAGCTAAACATCATAGCTGCAGCTTTCTTCTTGTTAAATCCTTTTACAATATAATCTACATTAAATACTCCCTTACTATCAGTGAATGAAGTATATGGGCATTTAATAAAACTTTGTACTGATGGGAAGTTGCCAATACAGAATGCTGATTGCTTTTCTTTACATAAATATGAAAGAACATTCTTAAGATTAGATACTGGGAATGATTCGAATGTATCAATTACATAACGGTAGTCAATTTCTGACTTATTAAGTAATGCAGTACGAAGTCCCTTATAATCTGTTATTGTTGAAAGAATGAAATCTTGCCATTTGACTTTAGCATACATTCCTGTGCCAAGTGGACGGTCGTTCTTGTATGTATAGCCTTCAAGATATTGAGGCACCATCAATCCAATTTCTTGGTTAAGAGCTGCATCAACACGAACTAAATACTTATTCATTTCATTATCACTTGCTGGATCATAAAGATAAGGTTTTGCTGAAAGTAAGATATAATAATATTTAAATTCACCAGCTTTATGTGTTATAATTCTATTTTCAGAATCACGTGAACCTAAATAATCTTCTTCACCTTCTTCATAATATATTGTTCCCATTTCTTGAACATATACGTTATCTTCATAGCCGTCAGTATCATCAGCTTCACCATTGTTATTATAATCAACAGTATTGTCTTCTGCTAATATGCAATCACCCTTTTGAAGAACGTTAATAAGTGATGTATCATATTCAGCTGTTCCAATTAATGCTGATTGCTTAACGCCTTTTATAATTTCAGCATCTTCAACATAATCCCAGTTATCATCACAGAAATCAATGAATGAGACTGATGATCCATATACTGATTCAGATCCATTTGTGTTAGTATTTAAGAATTTTGATTTAGTCATTACTTCAACATCTTTAATAGATGGTTTCATGTTTTCATCAATATCTGTATATATCTTACCATCTTCTGACTTATGTTCAAGACGTGAAAGAGCAGTAATTATTTTCTTAGGACCAGCCAATGGATTAAATGGGTCAAGATAAGCATCTCCGCCACTCCAATAAGTGCCTTGTTCATCTATTGGATTGCCTTGTTCATCATAAATAACACCAAGTTTCTTAGCAGCATTTATTACTTTATTAGGATCATCATTATTAACATAGAAAGTCATAACAACAGTTTGCTCAGTGCCAACTTGTGTAAGTATGATTTGCTGTTCAGTAATCTTTTTAACATAAAGAGTACCAGCAACACGAGTCTTGCCAACATAAAGTTCTTGTACTGCTAATTCTGTTTCAGGATCATATACGTTAGTATGGAAATTAATAACATCAGCAATAACTGGTGAATTTTGGTTTCCTAATACAGTTGTTGTTGCTGTGCCTGCATATATAGTATCCAAACTTAATGATTTGTTTGCTTTTGTAGGATTATTTTTTGTAGGAATAAACATACGACCTGAAAGATCAATGTTAGCAGCTAATTCTTCTTCAAGTAAGTCTTCATTAAATGAGAGCATCATATTATGAGCTTCTTGATCACTGTTAAAAACAATATTAAGACTAACATATGCGCCTTGCTTATTTCTGAAATAAGGGATGATAGCGCCAACATAGTGACCAATAGCACCAGATGTTTCATCTTTATATAATGAATCAAGTGTATCAACAGATTCACCAAATGCATTGATTACTTTATCACGTAACTTAAGAATCTGATTGCCATCTTCATCTAAATCATTTGTTACAATGAAATAGTTTTTCAATGTTGTTGACGCAAGAACTTGCTTAGCTTCAAATTTTCCTTTGAACACATAAATTTCTGCAAAGAAGTCAGAAATTAAGTTATTCTTGTAAGGCTCCATATATTCAGGCATTTCTTCATCAGAATACCAATCATTAACTGTAATATTATAACCAGCTACTTTAGTTCCTGATGCTTTACGAATGAAATATGTTGCTGATTTAGCTTTAATGTTTGTTGCTGAAATATTAATATATTGATCCATTAATGCTCCATCAACTGAACGCAAGTTATTTAATTTTTCTGCTTCAAGTGTCCAAAAACGAGTTGTGTCATATATATCTTCAACATTAAGCTTAACAGTATCAATTGGATTGAACTTTGGATTAAAGTCTGTGCTGATAGTTGCACCTTGAACTGTTTCACCGTCAAACTTTTTAAGATTAAGACACAAAATTGGACTTACTTGTAACATTTGTAAAGCTAAACGATGGAAATAAATACCACGTTTTTCAAGCTTCTTAGATATGTCACCGTATAATGCTCTGAATTCACTTGGATCTTTAACTAAAACAGGAACATTAAATGGACCTTTTTCAGAATATCCAACTACTAATCTAAGCATTTGTGTATCTTGATTCAAAATTGTTGAATGGTCGAATACAACACGATAAATACCCGCAGCTTTAAATTGTTGCAAATGTACTGGAATTGCCATATTATATTATCTTTTTATATTTATTATATATTCTTATAATTGTATTTAATTATTTTATTAAGTTATCAATGCTTAATAGATACAATTTAATAAAAATAAAAAAATTACACTGTAATTGAAAAAATATTTTATTTAAATAGCTAAAAAGAGCAGTACTTGAGTACTGCTCCAAGTTGATTCTTGCGAATCAGATTAATATATAGAGGCGAGATAGATAGTGCCTTAATATATATCTTAAATAATACCAAATTCAGAACCAACGGCAATTGTAAGATATTGCAATTCTGGGAAGAATCCAGCTTCAGCAATTGTATAACGGCTGTTAACCAACATCTTAGGAGCCATTGTGCCTTCAGCAGTAATAGAAACTGTGTCAGCAAGAATATAAGGCATAAAGATAACACCAGGAGAGTTACCGTCACCCTTACGACCGATACAGATACGAGTATCATTCCAATCCATGTAAGGATCTACATAAATCTGTAATCCAGCAACTGTACCTGCATGATACAAGTTCTGAGTATTAGCTTGAGACATTGTGTTAAGCATTGGAGCTACAACATAACCAGAAACGTCTTGTAAAGCAGTAGCAACTTGACCATTTGTA
>Ga0247610_10004479_pt1 | contig 14961 bp, 24 predicted proteins | sample 174DNAGHGhighgp2_FD_193483 | JGI IMG/M metagenome (GOLD analysis project Ga0247610, IMG submission 193483) | Sheep rumen microbial communities from Palmerston North, Manawatu-Wanganui, New Zealand - 1742 DNA GHGhigh gp2 | ecosystem: Host-associated > Mammals > Digestive system > Stomach > Rumen... | reverse complement strand
ACTAGTTAAAGCAACTAGAAGTAATACAAAAACAATTAACTGTTTCATCTTTATATAATTTTTAAAATTAATAATCAATTGAAAATAAAAGGTAATTATATATAATTGAAATTTTGTGCTTGTACCCTTAACGTTTTCTTTACACACACCTAGATTACGTTAACTAACTCGAGATATAATTACCTTTTATTTGAATAGAGTAAAAGAATAAAGAAAAGTGAAACATATTAAACCATTTTACTAACTACGAGTTCATAAATAAAATTAACTAAAAATATTCTTTATTCTTTTTTTAGGAACAGTTCAATATAAAACAACGTTGTTTATTATTATATATATAATAATTATCTAATAATTTCTACTATCTCATCATTAGACTTTACAAAGTCTTCTGGTGATAAATAGAAATATATTTGATCATCTACATATTCAGCTATTTTATCTCTATAATTACCGTAATTATCTAATAGTGCGTTTTCTAAAATATCAACTGATACTAAAACATCATCTGCACCATTGTTAATCCAACGAGCTGGATAACTTGCGTCTTTATATTTTATTACTTCCATTTTAATTAATTTATAGTGATCCGTCTGGGATTCGAACCCAGGGCCCTTACATTAAAAGTGTAATGCTCTACCTGCTGAGCTAACGAATCTATGAATACATTAAGTATTCTATTTGATAAGGTCATTCATCTTAAGTACCTTATCTGCTACTTGTTCAACTGTGTCTCCTCCATTAATAGCTACGCTTTCTACTAATTTTCGTACATTATACTTACCTAACCATATCCAAGGTATAGCTCCCCTATTAATCATATCAACAGAGAATGGAGAATTAATACCAAAACTAGAAGGATAATTTAATACACAGTTTCTGAAATTATTAAATACATCATCTATCACTGTATCATTTTCTTCACTATCTCTCAAAATATGAGTATAAACAATAGAGAATGGTACACAAATAATGTTAGTATCAAAATCATAAGGCCAACCAGCATTATGTTCATATGGAGCATCATCCCAATCATCTCCCCATTGATTATCTAAGTCATCAGTAAAGAACATATAGTGTGTATTACCTTCTAACCATTCTTGAGTGTTATAAGTACAATAAGTAGCCATGAACTTATGATAATAATTATTCTTTGACTCCCATCTGTCTATATCAAATGATGATACACTACCTTTGGATTTAAGTTGTTCATCCATCCATTTATGTAGAAGCTCTTTGTACTTTTTATATTCAGGAGTCTTATACATTTCTATACTTTCTGGAGACAAATCCTCATGAGTCATAGGTATCTCTGACACATAACATAGTTTGTAATGAAGTTCATCTTCAGATAAATCTTTTATTTCTGATAACTTAATACTATTATCGTAATACTGACTAATTAAGTTCATCTTTCTTAAAGTGTTTAATATTGTTAATTAAATCTGTAAAGGATATAAGAATGTTTTTAACATCTTCCGATTCTTTTTTATTTTTAGCAATCTCTTTAATAAAAACATCCATACAGTCATAATAGATTTCTTCTAATGACTTAACTGCTTGTAATAGTTTTTGTTTTGAATTATCCATTTATTATCTTTAAACCTTTATCTGTTAATAATGCATTACTAAAATAATTACCTGAAGAAATCTGTGCTTTCTTTAAATCAGGTTTGTCACACTCATACTCTTCATAATAATTATTATACCACAAAATATTCTCCCAATAAAAATCTTCATAAATCTTTTTATTAGTTTCTTCTTCTATAATTTCTGGAGCTTCTATAACCATAGCAAATTGCCAAGCATGTCTAAGATCTCTACCTATTATTATAGAGAAGAATCCTGGATGTTCATAACGGGGAGTATTATATTTATCTTTCCAACATATATCTCTACTTTCCATTAAGACTGGAAATAATTCTGATGTATTCCATTTAATATAATCGCTATTTAAAAAATATCTAAAACCTTTATCCATATAAATATATTGTGGTTTTATTTTAAATACATCAGAACCACTATTCCATTCTTTCTTTTGCATACGACCAAAGTAGAATCTAAATCGTGGTCTCTTAAAATACTTGCGTGCCTTCCACCATGTAGCAAAAGGACATTGCAGATATTTATAATAATTGCCTATGTGTATTTTAAGAGTCATAGTCTTTTTATTATAAGATATTATCTTTTCCATAAGCAAAACAAAGGTGAGCCTCACTACAAGGCTCACCATATAAAAAATTAATTATTAGCTTGTCCTAAACGCTCGGTTAATAATTTGTTATAATAATTAATCTTTTGAGGGTAATTCAATTAACTATACCATTAGTACTCAAAGAATTTCTACTTTCTTATATTAACTGAATCATTCACTATCCAATATCTTGGATTTCTCTCAACACGAATACTATCTCCCATTTTATAACCGTGCTCTAATTTATTTTTGAACTTACGTTCACTTACTTTGGTTGTATTAATGCTTCTAGCATTTACACAGTCGTATTTATTAAAATACTAAGTTACAATGTTTGTTGCATCAATCTCCATTGTACAAATCAATGTCACTACTATGAAGATCAATAACTTTTTGAAAAATAATTTCATAGGTTTCTCCTTTCATATTTGTGAGCATTTAGGATATTATTAAATTTAACGATTTTTTAAATAATAATGATAAAAATCATACATTTTACTATATCTTTCTCTTCCATTTAATCCTTTTATTTCTTTTAAAGGACCTTTAAGATATTCAGGTTGAGAATCAATATTTTCAAGAAGGTTAGCAACTTTAGTAACAGCTTCTATAGTATCTTTTTTAGCCTAAATACGAAGTTTCCTAGCTTCATCAATCTAATTTCCTGTACCCTATGTAGATTGAGTAGGATTACTATAATCTTCTCCTAAATCATCATCATCGTTAGCAGTAGCCTAATTATCAACATTTACTTCTCTAGTTTTTTCTGGATTAGTATTTGTATTAGTTGCTACATTATCAATATCAATATCTGAATTATCATTTATTTTAGCAATATCAGATTCATCAGCTACTCCATTTGTAACAATAGTAGAATCACTTGATTTTGTATTATCTAATGGGTTACCTTCTTCACTTTCAGTACCTAATGATTTAAGACCCAAATCCCACTTCCAAGGTGTTAAGAAATTAGGCATAACCTATGGATACTTACTATCAATAATATATGAACTACCCATAAGTCCAGGTAACCAGAATGCTTTAGCAAATGGTTTAGCAACATCCTAAGCAAAGCTAAATCTTCTATATGGAGAGTAAGATCCAGTAAACAATCCAAAATCTTTAAATTTAGTACCAGGAAGATAAACATAATCTCCATTTACATTAAACTTACTAGATGCTCCAGGACCAAAACTAAACAAATTAAAGCCAGTATTAATAACTTCAACTTTTTTCTTACCATTAAGTAATTCTTCCATAGTAGTAGAAAATACTTTACCATTCTTTGGATCTTGTAATTGTAGTATACCGTTATTATCACCTAAAGTTATATATTCAGTTTGTCCTATTCTTATTTTACCATAAACAGGTGAGAATAATTTAGGCCATCTTCTACTTGCAGTTATATTAGAATTGTTTCCTCCCTACTAAACTCCTTCTTTAAATATTCCAGCTGCTAATAAATCTTCAGTATCATCACTTGAACTGTTAACAGCCTATTCATTAGAAGTCTAGTTATTAGTAACCTATTCATTAGGTTTCTATTGTCCATTAGGTGCTTCATTTGTAGTATTAGTTAAAGAATTATTATTCTAATTCTATGCTTTACTTAATTCAGCTTCTCTTTTAGCTCTAAGAAAATCTAAAGCATTCTAAACTTCTTCTTTACCAGTTTTAGTATTTAATACTTTAATTTGACCATTACCTTCTAAACTAGTTACTCTTACTTCTACTCCATCTGGTCTTACATACTTATCTCTTAAAGGAACATTAGCTTCTCCATTACTGTCAAGAGCAATAGCTCTCTAATTAAATATATCTTTATCTCTAGTTATTTTCCTATTTGTACCTTTTTCAATCAATACAGGATCACCTTCAGGAGTTTCTAATACTTTATAATAAGTTTTTCCTTCAAAATCGAACTATGGATAAGTATTATTCGCAGTTTCAATACTAGTAGTTACCTAAGTATTAGAATACACGTCAGTTGGAACTTCTATAGAATATCCACCATCCTAAACTTCAATCTGAGTAGCTGGTTGTAAAGTAGATTCCTAAGTAATAGGTTCAACAGGAATTGTAGGTTCAGAAATACCACCCTAAACTGGATTTTGAACAGTTGCATCTATTGGCTTCTATGGAGTTGCTGGTACTTCAGGAGAAGTACCACTTGACTATTGAGGCTAAAGTGGAATACTTGTTTCTGATGTAATATCTTTAGGTAAAAACTTTTCTGGAATTATCTCATCAGGATCACCATCATTGTAATTCTAACCAAATCTTTCTTCACCTAACTATTCTAATCTATCATTTATTTTAGAAATTTCTTGTACAAGAGCTTCATCTTCAGCCTATAAATTATCATATGCTTTTTGATCTACTATTCTCACTTCATTATTTGGAGTAATTTCCATAGTTTCGTGAACACTATTTCTATTAACTTTTCTAGCATTAACAAGCTGTGCTCTTTGATATTTTAAATCATAAATCTCTTGTTGAATCTGTGCAGCCTCATTAACTGGCTAATTAATAATTGCACCCTACTAAGGAGTACCTTCCTAAACTATTTCTAAAGTAGGTTCTGAACTTGGAGAATTAACAGGTTTTTGTGCTGGCTATTCCACAGGAGCTGTAGATTGTACAACAGGTTCTGTAGATGGTTTGTCTACAATTTTAATAGTTGGTTCAACAGGCTAAACTGGTTCTTCAACTATTTCAGTACGTCTTGGGTTACGCCTTAAACCTTTTCTTATATTTTCTTTTACTCTACCAAATTCTTGTCTAATAGTTTGTCTAAATCTTTCAGGTAACGAAGGTTGTATATCACCTTTTAAACCTGGTTGAATTTCAAAATTACCATTATGAAGATCATCATAAGTTACTGCCTGATTTTCTCCATATTTATTTTGAACTTCTATACCACCAAATTCATCCTATTTTCCAGTATATACATATTCATCAATTGTGGTACTATTATCTTTATTTTGTCTTATATGGAAAATAACGTCACCTTTTTCAAGCTAAGGTTTTTCAATTTTTAATTCAGAAGCACCAACTTTAGACATATTAAATTTGTTTCCGCCCTAAGTAGTTATAGTTACACTATTTTTTCCTACATCACTTATTCGTGCTACTTTACCATTTTCTAGTCTAACTAAATCTCCAGTCTACAAATTTTCACTATTTGCTATGGTTCCACCTGTAGGTATAGAAGGTTTATTATCAGCAATAACACCAAGATAATAAGGATTACCATCTCTACCAAGTCCATAAGCTTTATTTCCAATTTTAACACCAGATACATACTTGCCATTAGTAAGAAGATAGTTTCCAATTGCAAGTCTACCATTATTTAAAGCTTTAAGAGCATTATATCCTGAAACAACCGCAGGTATTGAGTTTGCTGTAGCTACTATAATATTTCCACTATTAGGATTTTTAACAGCTTCCTATATTGATGGATAAGCCATACCTCCCCAAAGAGCAACATCAGCAACTTTACCTGCTTTACCAGGTATATAAGTTGACGGTGATACTACTTTAAATCCTTCACCTACTGCTTTTGAAACAGGAGGAGCTAATAACATATCACCAACAAAGTTTATTGCAGAGTTTGCTTCTGGATTTTTTTCTGCCCAATTAGCAGTAGCATCACTTACTTCAGTAAATCCAAGATTACCTCCACCAAAGCCACTTCCTAACCAATCAGATGGTAGTCTCGATAAATCAAAATTTCTAACTTGTTTACCAATAGTTCCTACTACATTACTAGGTAAAGCAGCTTCAATAGGTTTCAACGCCAAAGTAGCAAAAGTACCAAGTGTTGGAGTTAATGTTTTAGCTCTGGCATCAGCCTATTTTAACCATATATCTCTACCGCCATCATTCCAAAACTATTGTTTAAAACGTTCCTATAAAAATTGATCTTTGGGATTATATGGATTAGAAGCAGGACCTTCACCATAAGTAGATACTTCAGAACCTTGCTAATTAAGATAATTTATAAGATCTGTATCTTGATCTACACGAGTTTGATACCATCTACCGTCATTACCTTGCTTTATATATACAGCATCTGTATCAATAGTTTCAAGTGTACGAGGATTGACTGCTTTGCCCTTAATAAATTTACTAGGAACTTTAGCATATTTTACACCATTAATAGTAATAATATCATCAATATATTTTACTATTCCAGGATGTAATGGTGTCATTTTAGACTTATTTGACTAAGCCTTTTTATTATTTTTTTTACTCATAATAATTATTTAATTTATAACGCGTTATTAATAATCAATTATTAGGAAGATACATTAAACCGTGTAGTTGTAGCACTATCAAAACTAGAATAACTCACTTCCTTTATAGTAGTCTATGGGAGAATCGAACTCCCCTTTACAGATCGAAAATCTGTCGTCCTAACCGATAGACGAATAGACCTTAAATAGTGGTCCCTCTTGGGCTTGAACCAAGGACCTTCGGCTTATGAGGCCGCCGCTACTAACCGACTGAGCTAAGGGACCAAAAACTTAACTATCTTGAATTATTGTTTCAATACCAAGCATTTTAGCAAACCAATATTCACATTGAGAACCGTTACTTGATTTCCAATTATCTAAGAAATAGACTACTTCACATTGTGATATTATATCAAGTACTTGAAGCATTTGTTTAACAGGTTCATCCGATTCATATTTAATTTCATGCGGATTTATTACCTCAAACATATCTAATTTTTTCTTAAGGTAGTTTTCAGCTTTTTTAAAAAGTTTTTTAGATTCTTCAGGTTCTAAACCTGTAATCTTTCCTGAGATAAATATTTTTGGTTTCATAATAAAAAATATAACAGCAAAGAACCGACCATGCTTGGGATATCCTGATCAGGGATTAAGAAAGCTGTTGTAGTCTATTTCTTTTTAACATTCAAATATTACCTATTTATTATATTAAGAAAAAAGTTCTTTAAAGAAGTTATTAAAATCTTCTAGAGTATCAAAATCCGCATGACTAACAACTTGACTTAGTATAATACGAGGAACACCAATTAATTTATGATCTTTTAATATATCAATAAATAGTGGACTTCCATCTTTAAGTAAATATACATCATAATTTCCAATAAAACTATTAGCATGGTCGATTACAATAAGACCAATTCCTGTAGAAAAGTTTGCACATGCAATCTTACCATCACCAAATGGTTCAAAGTTTAATCTGTCCATAAGTTAGTCATCAATTGTATTTAAGAAATTCTTATATTCTTCAAATGTATGATTTTCAGCATACTCAAGTATTTTGTCAATAGTTTCAGGTCTTACGTAACCTTTAACGCTTTCACCCCAACTATCAACAGTGAATAGAGATCCATTGTGTAATGGTCCTATTTCATAAGTACCACCTCCAGAATAAGTAAAGGTTCCATCTACAATAGATAAACCATTTCCATTAGGAAATTCAACATGTGCTCTAGTAATAGAACCGAAATATGACATATTTTCGGTTTCAAACTTTAAATCTTTAAATGTCATCTTAATTAATTTTAAATTAATATAATAAAAGAATTTAGTATCCCCAGCTGGAATCGAACCAGCATTTAAGGTTTAGAAGACCTTTGTTCTATCCGTTGAACTATGGAGACATTAGTGAATGAGCTAGTCATTCACATTATTAATTAAGGCCACTCACCAAGAGGCATCTTAAATGTCTTTGGAAATACAGGATTCTTGTCAGTAACATCACCTGTTACTGCGTCTACATAAACCTGTCTCTGTACATTACCGAAGATGTATTGAGGATTAGCATCCTTTGGACCAAGCTCCTTACGAAGTACACATTGACGAGAATGTGGCTTAATACAATTTGCTTGCATCATTTTATTGTATGCATCAACAAATGTTAATTTAATTTCTTCGTTATTAAGAATCATATCACCTACCCAGAAACCTGGACGTGCCTCTACAACACAAGTGTCTTTAACGTGAGTAAATAATACTACCTCAATATCAGCACTAGTTGAATCTTGGTCAACAACGTACTGAAAGATGTTAGAAACACCCATTACTACAGGTTCACCTACACTATCACTATCAAAGAAATCTTTAACAGTAATGCAAGTTTCATACCAGCGATAAGCACTATCATACTGAAGTGTCATAGCTTCACGGTCTGTAGAAATAATATTCTCTACTACGAGAGTAGTATCTACTTTGGCCTCAACATTAGTCTCATTTTTCTTACATGAGTTACAAGAAGTAACTCCCATAAACATTGCACAAACAAGTGCAAATAAAAGCAATTTTTTCATGTGTTAAAATTTAATTATTAAACTAATTTAGGTTTAATGTTTAGAACTATAATATTAAACTCAGATGTTTGAGTATCAACATATTTTTGCATAGTTGCATGATTTCTACAGTTCTTTTTCATTTCCCTAAGTTTTTCCTCAGATCCTTGTACGATATAAACAGTTTTTATACCCATAAAATTATGTGGATCATAAGTTGCACTATCTGCGTGTTCTCTTTCTTCATCTACAAAAGCATCAAACTCTGCTTTGTTTTTAAATTTCTTGATTTCTTCAGAAGCAATTCTGCCATTTACAGATTCAAAGAACTCTACGGCTAAAATAAAAGATCTTGCATTTTTATCTTTAAAGCCGTAAGCTATTGCACCACCTGTAAGAACAGCTACTCCTGCCATTGCAAGAACGAATGTAAGCATAGTATTAAAATTTAATTAATTAATTAAATATAGTACTCGGAGTGGGACTTGAACCCACACAGCCGCAATGGCCAAGGGATTTTAAGTCCCTCGTGTCTACCGATTCCACCATCCGAGCATAAAAACATACCTACTTTCACAAGCAAGTATGCTGTCCTGTGTATTGGGGATCTTCTGCCTCTCTAGGCTCCCCACCGCTATTAAAAAAATATGATCAATTATTTCGAATCTGACTGTTCTTCAGTTTTCAACTCTTTCATATCTTCTATGAAAGAATCATCTGCTTCTTGATAGCCATTTGGTTCTAATTCACCAAATATCTCATCCCAACAGTCACCACATACATGACTTATAAAAAATAACTCACGATCATTAGATGTTAGTTCTGGAAATACATTCTGAACCAATTCTTTTTCTCCACTAACCATATAATTTACAAATTTCTTACGGTCAACTGTAATAGAAAAATGTTTTCCACATCTTCTACATTTAGTATTCAACGTAATAGTCATAGATGGTAATACATCTTTACCTATTACATAGAACATTTCAAACAGATTATTGTCAGTTTGACTGCGAATTATGATAGAAGATTCTAAGGAATCTTCAACATAATATTCTTCGAAGTTAGGGACATTACCTGCATCACATTGGTGTATAAAATCCAAATACGATGTTTGCATAGCGTCAATTGCTGCTGGATTATTATCAAATACTTCGATAATATCATAGCCGCTTTCTGTGGCATTACACCACTCATTGATAAGAATAAATACTCTCATAGTTAAAATCCATATTTGTTATAATCAAATCCAGACATCGCATCATCCATAGCAATTTTCATAGCATATTTTGCTGATTCTAGATAAACATGTAAATAATTACTACAGTCTTCAAATAACTGTATATTCCCTTTAAAGGGCCTAGGATCATTGAATTGTTCAAATACATTTTGACACCATTCAACAGCAGCACGTTGTTTTGGAGTTGACCTACGATTTGGTATATACCAATCAGGTCTTCCCATGATTTCTTTATACTTTCTAGCCTGCTCTAATGTACTAAAGCTAGCTATTAAGTTATGTGTTCTGTCATAAACGTTATACATATTATGATTCTTTAATATTATAAATAAATAGAGGCTTTACTCAGAGTCGAACTGAGAATCCCGCATTACAAGTGCGGATGTTTACCATTAACACTATAAAGCCGTTACTTTATTTTTGTATAATACTTATGCAAAGTTACAAAATTTTATACTCAAAATAAAATAACAATTAAAAAAATAAGAGAAGATAGATTAAAACCTATCTTCTCTTATAATGAGAAGTCAGAATTAGATTGTAACTACCATAGCAAAGATTAAGTCGATGTCTAAGACCTCCAAATACCCTAACAAGACTAAGGCGAAAACTGAATTTCGAGTAATGGAGTCAACCTATACGGCCTTTGCGTATAGATTCAATTAAACTTAATTTAATACTATTAATAAATCAAAGATTACAATCTAATTCTGCAAGGTCAAGTTAGAGGTCAATTACCCTCATGCCTTGTCCGCCTTGCCCATCTTATTTAGTTTTTCGTAGACTCCCTTCAGATTGTCAGGAATGACAATCTTAAGCATGTGAATCTCATTTATCTGTTCTTCACGCCACTTAGTAAATTCGGCGTAAATTTCAGACCTCTTAGATTCATAAGCTTCACAAGCATTGCGATATTCAGCCATATTACTTGCATTAGTATCAAATACTTTCTGCTTAATATCATGCTTAGTGTTATTGAGAGTCTTCTCGAATGTACGGTACGTATCCTGAAGTTCAAAGAACAAGTCATCGATCTCCTTAGAAGTTAGATCGAACACATGTTCGTAAATCAGGGCATCTCTTCCTTCACCAACAACCTCTACAGGTGTATTTACAAGAACAGAAAGTTTCTTTCTTGCATTACTTAAAGGTTTGTTAGGATGGATTAATTGACCGTAGGTAGCAGCACATGCTTCAGCCTTTAAATATAGGTATCTTTGACCTATATTCATTTCTCTGATAGCATCATCAGAATCGTAGTCAACAGGTCGTTCAGGTCTCTCAAGAACAATACCTCTGTTTCGCATATAACGATCTATATCATAGTTCTTCATAAGCGAAAGCATAAGGTCTTTCTCCTTGATTGCCTCACGAACCCAAGCTATAAATGCGTTGTACGCACACATACTTTGAATTCGCTTTTTGATGTTTTCAAAATCCTGCCTAGATACAGCCTTACGAACTCGACTCTTTACATTAGAGCCAATGTAAGATACATCCGTACTATAAAAACTAATATTCTCTATGAAACGTTGAGTTTCATTCAGTGATTCTTTGGCAATGTTTGCTAGATAATTAGCAGATGTTGCCGTAATACCTTTCTCTCCAAAAAAGGATTTTTCGTAGTTTAATTCAATCATAGTAGTTAATATTATTTTAGTTAGTAAAAAATTGATTTCAAAATTTAGAGTGTTATTTGTTCATCAGTAATTATTTTTTGCAAAGTTAAATGAAAATTTGCATATCTCAAAAATTTGTAAAATATTTTATTATATATATAATAAATATAATAATTACCATTTATATAAAGCTAGTATCCATTTATATAAAGACAGAGACTGAATTATATAAAGAATATATCCGAATTAAAATTAATATAAAAAATCCAGAGTATGATAATATAGACACATCCATAAATTTAATATATTATCTATACTCTGGATTAAAAACTAAAATTTTATATTACGGATATTTAACACGCGGCGCTTTTTCACAAAAGCGCTCGCTCGTATTTACACAATTATCATTAACAAAAACTCAATGCAAACGAGTCTGGATGTGTCAAGTATTATGAACAAAAACACAGAGAGTGTAGTGGTGTAAGTTGGTATGAGCCAACATATAGAACTAATTAATTATAAATTTTAAAGCCCTTTATGGAGATAGCAGTTCTTAAAACGTCCTATGTTTTACACTTAAACTATTACACCAAGAAACTTATAAATAAGTTCTTAAAATATTAGCACTTTCACTTGTGCTAATACTTTCCAATGAATTGTACAGTATTTGTCGCGTTCTTTCACGACTAATACCAAAATGATCTCCAATATCTTCTAGAGATAATGGTTCACACCCAATACCAAAATTTAACTTGATAATGTCTCTACTACGAATAGGAAGTAAATTTAATACTTTATCTATATCTTTATGTAAAGATTCTTTATCTAAGTTAGCATCGGTATCTGGATGTTTAGAGGGTATTACATCTGCAAGACTATTATCTTCACCTTCTTCAAATGGAGAATCAACAGACATATAGCGTTTACTTAGTCTTATTACTTCTCCTATCTTATTTGCTGGTACACCCAACACTTCAGATATTTCATCATCAGATGGTTCACGATTTTGTTCTTGCAGATAGTTCTGACGTACTTTATTGATGTTTCGTAATAAATTCTCCTGATTCATAGGAAGTCGTACGATACGTACATTTTCTTCCAATGCTTCGAGAATACATTGACGAATCCACCAAACAGCATAAGAGATAAATTTAAAGCCTTTAGTTTCGTCAAATCTCTGTGCTGCCTTAATCAGGCCGATATTACCTTCTTCTATGAGATCATCTAATGATAGACCTCTACCTTGGTACTGTTTTGCTACAGAAACTACGAATCTTAAATTCGCTTTTACCATCTCTTGCATAGCTTGCTCGTCACCTTCTTTGATGCGTTGTGCAAGCTCAATTTCCTTGTCCACGTCGATTAATTCCTCATGAGCAATATCTTGTAGATATTTATCAAGAGCAATACTAGTTCGATTCGTGAACTCTTGTCTAATCTTTAACTGATGCATATTGGAACATAGGGCAGATTCGAACTACCATAACAAGATTAACCTGTTGTTTTACCAATTTAAACTACTATATTCTTTCGTGTATAGTAAACACACCATAAACTATACACATAATTATTTTCTTAATATTAACCACAAAAATTCACTGGTGTGTTTAACGTTCTCTTCTAAATCGTATAATTAATCCTACTATAAATAATGTAGCATATAAAATGGCAGCTAAAATACATAATGTAAGCATTATTTCATTAAATATAGGATATGGAGATAATTTATGTCCCATATACAGAGTATATGTAGCATAAGAGAACACGTATACAAAAAATAGCATTACAATTGAAAAAATAGTAATACTATAATATTTCTTTATAAAATTCTTCACAATGTTCCATTTAACAATTAATAAAAGTATTGGAGGTAGTATAATATACTTTCTCAGAGCAGTGATTATCTCCTCCAATACTGTTACTGCCAGCATGACCCTTCTGACAGCCTGCTTAGAATTTTCTTTTAAGTAAGGTCCAAACACCTCACTGGCAATACATGTCCCTTTACCTGTATGGGCCACGTTTAACGATGTCGACTGTCGTAGCTTCAACGTGGGTAAAGCTGCCTTGACGCGGCTAACGGAGAAACTTTTTCGTAATCTTATATAATATCCAACCACATAACACAGAAAAGAGAAGGCACCCAAAGAATACTAAGAGTGCCAACTCAATTCCCGTCAAAATGCAAGAAAGGTATATCATTTATTATTCTCCACGTTCCACTCCCAAAGGGCAGTAGGAAATTCTTCAATTACCAATTCAATTGGTCGACCATAGAACTGGTAATATAAATCATCAATGCGTGGCTTCATATCAATCAATCCACCACGATTGTTGGTTAATAACGTAAAACCTTCAATCTCAAAAGTCTTGTTTACCTTTTTATTAGCAACAAAACCTTTAAGTATTACTGGTTCATGCTTCTTGTTGTGTTTCTTTTTTCTTCCCATGATTAAACCTCCACATATTGCTTCTGGAGAATCTTGTAGCCAAGACTCTTCAAAAAGGTTATACACTCTTTCTCGTTCAGCTTCTTAGGCTTAGGATCTTTCTTAGCAAGTTTCCTGTTCATGAACTCAAACTTGCTAATATGAATTGGTTCCTTTGGGAAAGAATACATTTTACGTACTCCATCCTTACGAACATGGACAATACCATTAAGTTCCAACTCATAGATTCTCTTTTTCAGTTCACTTGGAAGAGCCTTCTTAAGATCTTCTTGAATTAACTCGTTTGCGCCGTATCTTTCTCTGAGCGCATTCATGTACTGGCAAATTTGTTTCAACTCCATAATGCTAATATTAAAAGTGCTAGTGATTGTTCTTCAGTTGGCTGAAGTTGTTTTAGTTTCTCTGTGGCATCTTCCTTAGTAATTCCTACAGGAATGAAACCATCTTCTTCAGTGACGTATATACTGCCACCATCTTTAAAGTCTAATACTTTTCTGTATTTAGGCATAAATTTACCCCACAAGGAAGGATTCGATTACCCTTGTGATTATATATCCTGTACTTTGACAGGCAGTCATCACATTTATCACTCAATTACTATACTTCATTGAGCATCGTTACAGATTCAAATGTGCAAACTCGTATCGGTCCCATCTGCATTATCAAATAGAGACTTTGGACTCTCACTCATATTGAGTGGTAGCATTAAACCGATATACAACTATTCTCACGAACCGTTGTATAAATTAATAACCATAAAAACTAAAAAACAAATGAAATGAAGTTTTACACTTTCTTACTCCTCTTTTGCTATTTCTTTTAAAAAGTTAATCAACTTGTATGTATACTCATTCTCTGCTGGTTTCATTATATTATTCCAGACATATAATAAAACAGCAAAGAATATTGCTAAGAATATAAACACTTTGTCTTCCATAGACATACCATAGAAAATACAAAAACCGAATGCATAAAATAATGCAAATAATACGGCAAGTGTAAATATGTATTTAATCATCTTCATAATTTACTCTGACCATAATGTTCAACATATTATTGTTCGCAGAAACACAAACAAAATTTGCTTGTGTCTTTTCCTCCAATGATTGTAACTCTTTTGTGAGCATACAATTGTTTTTAATGTTGAAAGTAATGTAAAGAGTTGTTTCCATTAA
>Ga0247610_10004478_pt1 | contig 14964 bp, 13 predicted proteins | sample 174DNAGHGhighgp2_FD_193483 | JGI IMG/M metagenome (GOLD analysis project Ga0247610, IMG submission 193483) | Sheep rumen microbial communities from Palmerston North, Manawatu-Wanganui, New Zealand - 1742 DNA GHGhigh gp2 | ecosystem: Host-associated > Mammals > Digestive system > Stomach > Rumen... | reverse complement strand
CGCTTGGGTAGGGCAGATGTTCCCTCCCGATTCGACTGCCGAAGCCGACAAGCCGGCGCCCGTTGCCGATGTGGTGCCGGTCGACTCGTTGCCGCAACTCGATTCGCTGGCCATGGCCGATTCGATTATGGTTGCCGACAGCACGCCCTACAGCTTCCTTGCTCTTGGCTATCCGGTCGAGGTGAAGGGAATGTTCAAACTCGGGCATTTGCAGTATGGCAAATCGTCGATTGACAAAGTGTCGGCCAAATTCCTGCTGAACGATACGGTGGCAGTGGTTGAGAGTCTGCGGTTTGGCGCATTCAAGGGCAGTATGGATGCCTCGGCGCGCGTCAAATTCAAAAACGATTCGCTAATGCAGGTTTGGTTCCGCACCCACATCGATAAGATGGACCTGAAACAGCTGTTGGTTGAGTTCGACAACTTCGACCAAACAACAGTAACTTCCGAGAATCTGAGCGGCTTGATGACCACCGACCTCGATGGCTATCTTGATGTGCTGAATATGGGCGACAGCATTCCACTGGTCCCGATTAAGGTGCTTGGCCGGTTGAAACTCGAAGATGGTGCTATTGTCGATTTGGAAATGCTCAAGGCTCTCGACCGTTTTACGGGTATGCGCGAGTTGGATAACATTCAGTTCCAGACACTTGAGACAAGTTTGTTTGTCCGTCACGGCTCGCTGTTCCTGCCGCAGACCGATATAAAGACAACGGCCATGAACATGTCGGTGTTTGCCATGCAGGGAATGGCCACCAGCGATTTCGAGTATCACATCAAGATTTTCCCGGGCGAGATAATGTTCGGAAAATGGAAAGGCGTGATGAAAAAGCAGAGTCAGATGAAAGAAAATCTGGCCGACGAGGATAACATGAAGTCATTCAATCTGTTGGCTTACGATATAGCAGGCGATTCAAAATACGGTTTCGACACCGAATCGCGCAAAAAGAAGATGCGCACCCGAATCAAAGTGCAGCAGCGTCAGCTTGAGCTGGGTTTCAATCCGCGTTTGGTCAAGTATAACACCGATGTGAAGTTCCGTTAAGCCATGAGGAGGCGGATTTTTGTAGTGCTGGTTGCTTTGCTGGTTTGCGCCGCCGCATTCTTGTGCTGGTGGCAAAGCGGCAGCGCCCAGCGGCAGCTGCGGTTCCGCAACACGGCAATCGCCATCGCCGACAGCGAATCCGACTTTAGCTACGGGTCCGATTCGGCCTGCCTCACCATTTACATGTTTGTGAGCTACACATGCCGCCATTGCCGAGCTTTTTTGAATCTCGATTTGCCGCAAATACAAAAGCGCTACATCGACAGCGGCTTGGTGCGTTTGGTGCTGAAACCCATCGATTTGGCCGAAAATCGCGATATGATGTCGGCTTTGCAGCTCGCCTCCTGCCTGAAGCGAAACGGCAATGCCGACGACATTGAGGAGCTTCTGCTTTCCGACCCGTTTGCCGTCTACAGCGACGATTTCCGCCAACTGATTGACGACATTATAAACAACAATCCGCAAATGGCCGAATGTCTTCTGGCTGACGATTTTTCGTATATCAAAGAAAATAATCTGCTTTTTAGTGCAACAAGTTCAAAAGGAACTCCTATATTTGTAGTTGCTGGTCATTTGTACGCCGGGCGTCGCAATGTCGACCAGTTTTGTAGAATAATTGATTTTGAGTTGAACGAAATCAACTGAGTATTAATTAAAACACAACTGTTATGAAAAAATTTTTATTGCCAATAGCCTTATTCGCAGTTCTAGGATTGACTGCATGCGGCGATGAGAAGTTGGAGTCGGCTTGCGAGCAGGCTGACGAAACCGATTCTTGCGACATAACAAAAGCTGAAATTTGCAGCGATGAGGAAACCGAACAGGTTTACTACACTTACAACGGCAAGAAATACACCGATGTAGACGAGCTGATTACTGCCATGTGCGGTGCCAGTGCGTCGGATATGGACAGGTTTGAAATCAAAAAGCAGCTCAATGCGCAGTCGAAACGCTTGATTGATCGCATCCGCGTGAATGCTATCCGTGCAATCTAATTGCTGAGGGAAACGATAAATAAGGCCGAGCCAAACGGTTCGGCTTTTTTTGTTTTCAGACCAGTAGAATGCCTGTTTCAATTCGGTCCAGTTATAGAAACAAGTATGCTATGAGGAAACAGGATATTGAGGCTAATGAGAAATGGAAAACGACGAAAACTTTAATCATGAAACGATTCTTATTATTCATAGCATTAGATTTATGCATTTTTAATTCGTTTGCTAATAATGATAGTATATTCATTTTCTTTCTTAAAGATACGCTATCAAATACACCGTTATCCAAACTGGTCGATTATAAAAAATCAAAAGAATGTGTAATTGTATTACATGAAAAGAATGATGAATACTACGCTGATGTATTTAAAAAGGATGTTGAAATAAAAGATTCTGTTATCAAAATCACAAAGTGGGGGTTACCTAATCAAGCAGTAACAATAAATAAGGATAATTGTTACTATAAAATAAATAATGACGAATTACAATATCAATATAGAAGTGTGTTTTATCCCCAAAAAGGGAAATACACCATAAAGTTCATCAAAAACAAATTATCACCCACAAAAAACGGAATAACACTATTTTATATTCACGACATACCATGTGGTTTATGGGCATTAAAAGACGGCATTCTACTTAAAGTAATCTTTAGAAAAAATAAAGTTTGCTTGGTCGATGGCGATAACTATTTTACCCAAGAAATTCTTCCTTTATCACCCAATGGTATTGGAAGAGTTCTAAATGGAGAATCTTTTTTCCCTTATGTTGTGAAATGAGATAATACGACCATGCCGTATGTCAAATATCTCATACGGCCTTTTCTTTAGAAACGAACTTGACCATGTAATTAATAGAATGAATATGTTATTGTTACAAAATGATTAGCGCTGGGTGCAAGTCCGGCTTTTTTGTTGTAACCCACTATTCTTGACACTTTGAATTTGACCTATGCCTAGATAAAAGTATGTTAACGTTCCGGAACGTTATTCAATAGATATTGCTATGATTATCTCATACCGTGGCTGTTGTGCACAGGATTCTTTTGCCAATAATCGAGGAGTTTTTGCGCTTCTTCCTTTGATATTGGCGTCACAGCTCCGTGTTTTGGACTTGAGAAGTTGGTTGCCTTCATCTTCGAACCCTCTTCGTTAAAGTGGCCAATGTCAGTATAGGTCTTGAAATCGGTTGTCTCAAGAAATCCGAAATTCGATGGGCGGCGGCCAAAGCAGTCGTACATAAGTACGTAAGTGTCGGAGCCGTAGCGTTTCCAACAGTTGGGAGCCTCGGCGGCTTTCTCCTCCTTGTCCACAATCTCTGGCTGGAAGGTGTATGGGCCTGCAATGTTGTCGCTTACTGCTACCATAATGCCCGAGAATCCCTCGTCGTATTCAGCATAGTGCAGATAGTAGCGTCCGTCGTTACCCTTCACAATGTCGCCATCAAGAGCGGTGTGGTCGCCCTGAGTCTTTTCAAATAGCAGTTTAGGCTCTGTGGCGAAACCGGTAAACTCCTTGTTGGCGTATGCATAATAGAGCTTGCAGGCTCCGTTGCCTCGTCGGATTGTCCAATATATCATTATGGCATTCTTTTGGTCGTCCCAGATGAGCTCCGGAGCCCAAGTTGCTCCAATGTCATTGAAACCATCCATCTGCTGAACGCGCACAAGTGAGTGTTCCCAATGGATGAGGTCTTTCGATTTGAGCAATGCAAGATTCTTGTTGTTGCCCCATCCGAACTCCTCTTGGTCGCGCTCAAACTGCGTTTCACGGTAACCATAATGCTTGGCAAATATATGGAGGTCGGTTGCTGCCACATAGTATGTGCCATCAGGGCCTCTCATAATGTACGGGTCGCGCAAGCCCTTTTGCTCGGCAACGGTGTCGCCGGCTATGACGGGATAATTGTCGTTTACTGCAGTGAATTCGTAACCGTCCATACTTACTGCCATATGAAGGCAATGGTCGTTGTCAGAGAAATAAATCATCAGGTAAGCATCGGGTTCGGCTTTTGCGATGGTAGTGAGTGAGGCAATGGTTGCGACAAGTAATAATAGCTTTTTCATATTATGATATTAATGAGTGCAAGGTACTGATTAGAACAATCAAATTCAAGTTCTTTCTTAAAAGCTGACGTTTTTTGTTGTGAACACCGCCCTATTGATAACCTACTTCGCGCGACGCGAAAAAACGAACCTTAATTAGATATTTTTGCCAGAAACAACGTTTTTTTATGAAAGCAAAAATATTGGTTGCCAGCATGCTTGCCGCCTTGGTTCTGACAAGTCCGGCACTGATGGCGCAGAAACGTAGAAACATACCATCGGACAAACCGCAACTGATTATTGGAATTGTGGTGGAATCAATGCGTTACGACTATATCCACCGCTATTGGGACAACTTTGGCGAAGGCGGATTCCGGCGGCTCATTGGCGAGGGCGCGCTCTGCCGCAACGCCAACTACAACTATATGCTCACGCAGACATCGCCGGGCTACGCAACCATTGCCACTGGCTGTGAGCCAATTGTTCACGGAATTGTGAGCGACGCGTGGTACGTTCAACTGCAAGAAAAGAACATTGGCGCGGCTTTCGACGAGAAAGAGAAACTGATTGGTGCTGAAACCGAAAAAGGGAACTACTCGCCGCGCAACATCCTGACAACCACCTTCACCGACGAAATGAAACTCTTCAGCAACAACCGCTCGAAGGTGTTTACGGTGTCGCTGAACCCAACAACGGCCGTTCTGCCTGCCGGCCACATTGCCGACGCAGCCTACTGGTTCGACGACGCGTCGGGGCTTTGGGTGACAAGCAGTTACTATGCCGACTCGCTGCCTGCGTGGGTTAACGAGTTCAACGGCAAGAAGTTCCCCGATATGTACATTGAAAAAGACTGGCTGCCGCTGCTGCCGTCCGAAAAATACCGTGCCGGCTCTGAACGCGGACAGTCGAAAAACGCAGGATTCTCAGGCGACAATGTTCTGGGCAAGAAAATCAACAGTCTGCTCAAGCGCACAAAGCACTACAGCAAACTGAAATCGAATCCGGCGGGCAACAGCCTTGTAAAGGATTTTTGCGTGAATGCCATTGTGAATGAGCAACTTGGCCAAGACGACGACACCGACTATCTAAGCATCGCCTTTTCGGCTTCGGCCGACGTGAGCAGCGCCTGCGGGCCAAACTCTGTCGAGCTTGAAGACCTTTACATCCGGCTCGACCGCGATTTGGAACATTTTCTGCAGTTTATCGACGAGACGGTGGGCCGCAACAACGTGCTCATCTACCTGACTTCGGACCACGGCACATCGTACAACCCGGCTATGCTGCAGGCCAACAACATTCCGGCCGGCACCTTCAACGCCGACCGCGCCGTTATGCTTTTGGGCACCTATCTGAACGCAAAATACGACAAAGGCAAATGGGTTTCGGCCTACCACAACAATCAGATTTATTTGAACCACAATCTGATAGAGACTGCCGGAATGAAGGTTCAGGATTTTGAGAATGTGGTTTGTGATTTTATGCTGCAGTTTTCGGGTGTGGCCAACGCCATCTCGGCATCGACCTTGAAATCAACCACTTTCACCGACGGCATTATGCGCCAAATGCAGAATTCGTTCAACCCGAAGCGCTCGGGCGACGTGATTATCTGCCTTGAGCCGGGCTGGATTGCGCAAGGTTCGGGCGTGAGCAGCGCGAACTCGGGCTACAACTACGATACCCACGTTCCGCTCATTTGGTACGGCTGGAAGATAAAGCGCACACGCCTGAATCAGAACATCGACATCCGCGACATTGCCCCCACAATCGCCAATTTCCTTGACATTCCGTTCCCGAACGGCACCACGGGCAGCGTGATTGAAGGGCTGGTGCAGTGAGTGTTGTTTTTTTTCGTATATTTGTGTGTTGGAATAAAAAGGACTGCTATGACTATCGAAGAAAAAAAGGCAAGAATGGCGCGGAACTACGCCATCAACTCGAAAAAAACGCCCAAAACCCGCAGAATGGCGTTTGCTAGAGCGCACGCAGGCGAAATAACCATCACCGACCCGAAACTGATTGAGAGACTTACCACATACGTCGAAGGTTATGACCCGAGTGCTTCTTGACACTTGCGCGGTTATCGATTTGATAACAGGCTCTGACGCAACCGAACTTGAGTTTTGGGATATTTTAGACGCCCCTGACACAATGCCGTACGCGAGTTTTGAAACGGCGCGCGAACTTGTGGTGCATTTCAACAACAAACGACTTTTATCGAAACGTTGGCAAACAGCCGAGCAAATGCTCACAAGCATTGAGCAAGATTATGGCATCGAATTCCTGCCATTGCGCCGCGACACGGCTTTCACCTACGCCAATCTTGTCATCAACGAAGCCGACGACCACAAGGACCCTTCTGACCACATAATTATTGCCCACGCCATAACTGAGCGGCTCACTCTCATTTTAAGCGACCAAAAATTGCCTTTTTACCGTAATCAGGGGCTCGATTTGATTGAATACTGATTCCACCGCTGGCTCAAAATCGAAAGATTTTTTCATTCAACCTACCAATCCTGCCATTTTTTTGTGTTATATTTGGTTTCATAAAAAACGACAGTAGTTCTATTGAATAGGTAATCGATTATTCGGTTGCCCGATTTTCGATTTTACAACTGCCGATAAACGAAACTAATTAAACTATATTAAAATGATTTACAATTTGAAACGTGCAGTTAGTCTGCACCTGTTTGCGGCAGCAATTCTGGCAGTGCCGTTTTTTGCAAGTTGCGACGACGAGGATATTCCCGCCGCCGAAGTGGTTATCAAAAACGAAGAAGGAAAGGTTATCACGGGCGACACCTTGCCGGTGAAAATCGGCACGGGAATTCGTACAGTGTTTTCAATAACCTTTCATTACAACGGTACCAACAAAAAACACCCGTATGATATCTATCGGCAGTATGACGATAACAATCCGGAAATGCTCATACAGGGATTTGACGAAGATATGTTCGTGGCACGAAAAAGCGAAGATTTGCAAGGCGGCTCGGGTCAAGTTAACAGCGAAGGCTATGGACAGCAGAAATACCATTTAAGAACAGCATTTCCAACAAAAATAGTTCACGTGGGCTCGATTGTGAAAATCGGCGCCCGCACAAGCGAGGCCAAAGGCGAGGTTTGGTACAAAGTGGTTGAATAGCCGTAGAAACAAACATCTTAAAACTCAAACTGATATGAAAAAACTTTTAAGTCTGGCTGCTGCCGCATTTTTGGCGGTGCCGATTCTGACAAGTTGCGACGACGAGGAATTCACTCACCCGCGTGAAGTAACTGTTATGAATGAAAACGACGACGTGATTACCGGCGACACCATTGAAGTGAAAATTGGCAGCACAAACAGAACCGTGTTTAATATATGGTACGAGCATTGGTATGCCGATACTGTATATTTTCAAGATACATTGTACTTCTGGCGGCAATATGACAATAACGAGCCTGAAGACCTTTCAACTAAACCCGACCCTGACAATGAGAAATTTGTTATAAGACACGAAGATTTAGGTATTATAGAAGGCTGGTCAGGTGGCACTGCCAATAATGCGGGACGAGAGAAATATGAATTACGAACCGCCTTCTCGAAGAAGTTTGTGCACGTGGGCTCAGTTGTGAAAATATGGGCTTGCGTGGGCGAATATGCCAAAGGCGAAGTGTGGTACAAAGTTGTTGAGTAATCGAAAGACCATCAAACCTTTATGAAATTTCTAACACTCCTGGCAGCCGCGCTTTTTGGTACAATGGCTGCCACCGCGCAGCAGTACACTGTGAGCGGCTACATCGCCGACGGCAAATCGGCTGAAACAATTATCGGGGCAACCGTGGTTGACGAGAACAGCCGCCACGGCACTGCATCGAACAACTTCGGATTCTACTCGCTCACGCTTCCCGCGGGGCAGCACCGGCTCACGGTCTCGTATGTGGGCTACAACCGGCGGACCATCGACTTGAACCTTCGGCGCGACACGGCAATCAACATCAGCCTTTCGAGCGATAACGAACTGGAAGAAGTGGTGGTTGTGGGCAAAAGTCGCGAAAGCGGCATTGAATCGACCAAAATGGGCAGCCTTGACATTCCCGTGCGGCTGATTGAGCACACGCCGTCGCTGCTGGGCGAGACCGACGTTCTGCGAACCATTCAACTCACACCCGGCGTGCAGCAAGGCGTGGGCGGCGCTTCAACTCTCTATGTGCGCGGCGGCAATGGCGACGAGAACCTGATTCTGCTCGACGGTGCCACGGTTTACAAAATCGACCATCTGTTCGGCTTCTTCTCGGTGTTCACGCCCGAAGCGGTGAAGAAGGTAACTTTCTATAAATCATCGTTTCCGGCGCGCTACAACGGCCGCACATCGTCGGTTATCGACGTGCGCACCAAAGACGGCGATATGAACAACTACCACGCCACGGTGTCGGTGGGGCTGCTCACGTCGCGATTCAATGTGGAAGGGCCGATTAGCGAAGGGCGGACATCGTTCAGCCTGTCGGGGCGCACAACCTACGCCGGCGCTCTGGTGCAGCCTTTCCTTGACGACGAAGTGAAGGTGAACTACTGGTTCTACGACATCAACCTGAAACTGAACCACAAATTCTCTGACGCCGACCGCGTCTATCTGTCTTTGTATAACGGGCTTGACAAGTTTAAGAACGACTGCCACGACGATTTTGACGAAAGTTCGCACCGAAGCATCAACGACTATGGCAGCGACCTGCGGTGGCGCAATTTTATTCCGTCGCTGCGGTGGAACCACGTTTTCTCGTCGCGGCTGTTTGCCAACACCACCGTCAACTTTAACCATTACAAAATGCGAATGGCGTCGTACGACGATTTGCTGTATTACGACAAGAACCCAAAAGCATATGTGAAGGAATCGACCGACAAGTCGGGTTCCGACTATCGGTCTGAAATAAAGGACTTTGGCGCGATTATTGATTTTGACTGGCTGCCATCGCCATCGCACACCGTGAAGTTTGGCGGCAACTACACCCGCCACAACTTTGAGCCCGAAACAACCACATCGTCGTACAAGGCGAAGGACGACAACGTGACACTTGCCGACACATCGATTATGGCAAAAGGTTCGGCGGCCTTCGCCAATGAGTTTTCGGTTTATATCGACGACGATTGGAAACTATTTGATAATCTGAGTATTAACGCTGGTTTATCGCACACTGTCTTCAATCTGAAAAACAAAACTTACCACAACTTGCAGCCGCGCGTATCGCTGAAATACGACCCCGCTGATTTTCTGACACTTAAAGCGTCGTATTCGCGAATGACGCAATGTGTACACCTGCTCACATCGTCGCCAATTGCAATGCCCACCGACCTTTGGGTGCCCATTACCGAAAATTTGAAACCCGAAGTGGCCAACCAATACAGCCTGGGCGCTTACACCAAATTCGACGGCTGGGAATTTTCGGTTGAAGGCTATTACAAGGTGTGCGACAATGTGTTAGAATATAAAGACGGTATGAGTTTCGCCGGATTCTCGGGCTCGTGGGAAAAACTTGTGGCCGCGGGGCAGGGCGTGTCGCGGGGCATTGAGTTTATGGCGCAGAAAACCGAAGGCGCGGTAACGGGCTTGGTGTCGTACACGCTCTCGAAAACCGACCGCAAGTTCAGCCGCTCGTCGGGTGTGAACGACGGACAGCGCTTCCCGTTCACCTACGACCGCCGCCACAATCTGAATATGGTTGTCAACTGGAAGGTGAACGAGCGAATCTTTGTTGACCTTTCGTGGTCGTTCCAAAGCGGTGCGTGCGCCACACTGACCGACACCTACCAACAGTTTGTCGAACCCGACAACAATATGGAATTTGGCGGAATCCCCGACAGCCAATTCAATTTAGGCTACAACGTCCGCGACGCAAAGGTGGCCTTTGTCCCCAACCGCAACAACTACCGCCTTCCGTGCAGCCACACGCTGTGCGCCGGTGTCGATTTTCACAAGCAGAAGAAACGTTGTGAGCGAATCTTCAACATATCGGTTTACAATCTATACAACCATATGAACCCCAACTTGGTTTATGCCACCGAAGCCGACGAGTACGGCAACTTTGGCGGCCCGCGGCGCTATCGGATAAAAAAAATCACAATTTTGCCGCTAATTCCTTCGTTCACACTTACTTATAAATTCTGAAACAAATGAAAAATTTTATCTTCATACTGTCCGCTTTTGCAATAGCCGCCCTTTCGGCCTGCGAGAACAACGTCGACGCCGACCTTGACAACATTGAAGGCGTGCTATGCCTGAACGCCTACCTGCGAACCAACGCCGACACAAACTTTGTGTACGTATCGCGCACGTCGCGCACAAACCCAAAGACCGTGCGCGACGCCCGTGTCGAACTTCGTGTCAACGACAATCTGGTTGAAACTGTAACCGATTGCTACAAAATCACTTACTCGGCACTTTTGACAAGCGAGCAGTACGACGACGATTTGGGCTGGATAAACGTTGAAGAGCGACAGACAAAGACCGACACCGTTTGGGGCACCTATATGCTCAGAAGCAAGTTCAATGTGGGTGATAATGTGCGAGTTGACGTTTTCAGCGGCGACCAACACGTCTGGGCCGAAGACATTGCCCCGCGGAAAATTGAGCCGCCAACCGTCAGCTACACATACACGCACGTTTCCAACAACGAGACCGGCTATTCGTCCAAAGAAAACGACCGCGTCTCACTCGAAATCAGTTTTAACGATGTTTCCGCCGATGCCGACTACTATCGCTTGGCCATTCGTTCCGATTTTTACGGCGTCAACGCCTTTGTCGGTTATCTCTACGCGTCCGACTTCGATTTGAACACGAAAGACGAAATAATCGATTATGCGCGCAAGAATCTTAACCCGCACGTTTTCAGAAACGAAACCGACACGTCAATCGATGTTTATTACCTTAGCAGGAACGTGTTCCACCGCTGGCAGCGGTACGACGATTACGGCTACAGTCGCTGCCCGATACTATCGGAAGGCGAGTCGCAGTCGAGCAAAGATGATGGCGAAAGCGATTTCGAGTTCATAACTGGTGATGTCAAAAACACCTACCGTGTCTTTTCTGATAAAATGTTCAACGGCTCAACCGCGCGCCTTAACGTGACCGATTGGGCGCCATACGATGTTCCTGACCACGAAAACTATCCGTTTCAGGAATTCGAAATACCCGAATTGAACGATTCTGTCGGTTCGTTCTACAACTGGCAACTGACCTTGAAACTGCAAACCATTTCAGAACAGCAATACTACTATCTGCGAGCCCTGAACGCTATCGAATCGTCGGCCTATGACGAGATGAGCGGTCTTTCGGGCGCAATGAAAATACCGACAAACGTGCACGGCGGCAGCGGAAACTTCTGCGTCACCACAACAACCATTGTCAAAGTTCCAATTTTGAAAAACTACAGGCCACCATTCTACGACACCGAACCCCTATACTGGTAAGTGGTAAAAACATCCACACGGCAGCGTGATTGAAGAACTGATTAACTGAATGATAGAATAAAAAATGCGAACCATACGGCTCGCATTTTTATTTTACGCATTTATTCTGATACTTATCGGTCCTTCAATCCTTCACGCCTTCAATCCTTCTGTCCTTCAATATTTCGGCGTCATTCCCAAATTGTAGAACGCAAATGCCAGTTCGTCAGCGTTTTCCTCAATCCATTTCGATGTCGGCTTTCCTGCGCCGTGGCCTGCATTGGTCTCGATGCGGATAAGAATTGGAGCCGCTCCTTGCTGATGCTCTTGCAGCGTGGCTGCGAATTTGAACGAGTGAGCCGGAACAACGCGGTCGTCGTGGTCGCCGGTGGTTACAAGCGTTGCGGGGTAGGTCTTGTCGGCGATGGTGTGCAGCGGTGAGTAGCCAATCAGATATTGGAACATTTGCAAACTGTCCTCGCTTGTGCCGTAGTCGGTTGCCCAGTGGCGCCCGATGGTAAATTTGTGATAACGAAGCATATCCATAACTCCAACCGATGGCAGCGAAACGCCGTACAAGTCGGGCCGCTGGTTGACAACCGCACCCACCAGCAAGCCGCCGTTCGAGCCGCCTTGCAGCACAATGTTTCCGGCCGTGGTGTAGCCCTCGGCAATCATATATTCGGCCGCCGCAATGCAATCGTCGAACACGTTTTGCTTCTGCATCAGAGTTCCGGCGCGGTGCCAATCCTCGCCATACTCGCCGCCGCCGCGCAGATTCATTTGGCAGTAGATTCCGCCTTGCTCAAGCCAGACAGCCTGTTGCGTGCCAAATTCGGGCGTCAGCGTGATGTTGAAACCGCCGTAGCCGTACATCCACACTTTGTTGCTGCCATCGAGTTTGATATCTTTTTTATGAACAATGAACATTGGGATGCGAGTGCCATCCTTGCTTGTGTAAAACACCTGTTTGGTGACAAAGACGCTACCATCGAAATCGATGTCGGTTTGGCGGTAAAGTTCCGATTTATTGGTGTTTACATCGTATTTATAGATGGTCGATGGTGAGGTGAATGTTTCAATCGCATAGAATGTGATGTTTTCGTCCTTGTCATCGTCGAAGCCGTACGCCGTGCCTATTTGCGGCAAATCAACATCGTGCAGATACTTGCCTTCGAGCGAATAAACCTCGTAATGGCTCTGGGCGTCTTTTGTGTATTCAACAATCAGTTTTCCTACCTTCACGCTGACCGATGCAAGCACGTTTTCCTTCTCCGGAATAACCTCAACCCAGTTTTTACTTTCGGGTTTTTCAGGGTCGATGAGCACAAGCCTGTATTTTGGCGCGTCCAAGTCGGTCAGAACCAACAACTTATCGTTGATATTGTCAACAACCACACAATTGTTTTCAAAACCGTCAACTATGTGCCTTATCGGGCTGTTTTGTTTCAAATCTTTGATATACAAGGCGTTTCCTGAGGTGGACTCTGACACGTATATTTCAAGTGTTGATTCATCGTCCGATACACTTGCCGAAAACATCCATTCGGGGTGCTGGGTGTCTTCGTAAACAAGTTTGTCATCTTTTTGACTATCACCAATTTTGTGATAGTAAATCTTGCTGTTTTCGTTCGATTCGGTAAGGGCGTTGCCATCGGCAGGTTCGGGGAAGCGCGAGTAGAAGAAACCATCTTTGTACCAGGCAATTCCCGAGAATTTCACCCATTGGATATGGTCGTCGAGTGTTTTGCCAGAGGCAATCTCTTTGACATACAGTTCGTTCCAGTCAGAACCTGCGCGTGCAATTCCGTAACCCAGATAGCGGCCGTCGTGCGACACCGAAACCGTTGAGAGAGCGGCTGTGCCGTCATCCGACAATTTGTTCGGGTCGAGCAACACCGCGCCTTCGCCGTCAAGCGTGTCGCTGTAGTACAGCACGTACTGATTCTGCATTCCGTCTTTCTGGTACCAGAAATAGTGCCCCGACCATTTTCGTGGTCGCGTGATTTTCTGATAATTATAGATTTGCTCCAATCGGTTTTTCACTTGCTCGCGAAATGGAATCTTCTCTAAATAGCCGAAAGTCAGCTTGTTCTGTTCGACCACCCATTGAGCTGTTTCGTCAGAATTGTCATCTTCGAGCCAACGGTAAGGGTCGGCCACCTGCTGACCAAAGTAAACGTCAACAGTATCAACTTTTTTTGTCATCGGATAATTGATTTTTGTTTGTTGGCAGCCCGATGCCATCAGCATCAGCAGGGCTGCGGTAAAGAATTTTTGCATTTTTTTGTTTATTTATGTAGAGTAAATACAACGAATTCTGTGCAGTTGTCAATTTAGTTCGCCTTTTCCCTCGCGGATAATTTCAAACTCGTCGGTGGTGCAGTCGATAACCGTAGAAGGCTGATTATCACCATATCCTCCATCGATAACTGCATCAACAACGTTGCCGTATCGCTCGTGAATAAGTTCGGGGTCAGTGATGTATTCGGTCACATCGTCCTCAACGTCGTGCACCGACGATGACAGCAGCGGACGCCCCAGCTCGGTCACAATGCTGCGGATTATGTTGTTGTCAGGTACGCGGATGCCCACCGTCTTGCGTCGCGATTTGAAAAGTTTCGGAATATTGTTGTTGGCTTCGAAGATGAACGTGAACGGTCCCGGAGTGTTGTGTTTCAATAGTTTGAATGCCGCATTCGACATAGGTTTGGTGTATTCCGAAATCTGACTCAAATCGTTGAAGATGAACGAGAAATAAGCCTTGTCCATATCCAGCCCCTGAATTTTTGCCAAGCGTGCCACGGCTTTCGGTTGTGTAATGTCGCAGCCGATGCCGTAGATGGTGTCGGTGGGGTAGATGACCAACCCTCCATCTTCAATAATCTGCACTATTTTTTTTATTTCGCGCGGATTAGGATTCTCGGGGTAAATTTTAATTAGCATTTTTCCAGTTAGGATTTAGAAAAGAATAATTAAAAATGAAATATGTTGCACTGTAGCGACGTGGAGTGCCGTGTCCGTGCCAAAATTCAATTAAATCAAACAATCTGTATAAATCCGTTCAATCAGTGTCATCTGCGTTCAAAAACAATTCACGGGCAATAATTATTCCTTCTCGCCAAAGCACAAATCACCGGCATCGCCCAAGCCAGGCACAATGTACGATTTTACGGTCAGTTCCTCATCTATGGCGCCTGTCCAGATGGTGATTGGCTGGTTGGCCACGTTGCGTTGCAGGTAGTCAAGGCCTTCGCGGCTCGATATTACCGACACAATGTGTGTGTGCGCGGGCGTACCCTTTTTGAGCAGTGCCTGATAAGCCAGCACCATCGAAGCGCCGCTGGCCTGCATCGGGTCAACCAGAATGAGAGTCTTGCCCTCGGTTGACGGCCCCGAAATGCTGTCGAAGCTGATGTGGAACGTGCGGCCGTCTTTCTCATATTGGCGGCAAGCCGTGATA
>Ga0247610_10004477_pt1 | contig 14967 bp, 16 predicted proteins | sample 174DNAGHGhighgp2_FD_193483 | JGI IMG/M metagenome (GOLD analysis project Ga0247610, IMG submission 193483) | Sheep rumen microbial communities from Palmerston North, Manawatu-Wanganui, New Zealand - 1742 DNA GHGhigh gp2 | ecosystem: Host-associated > Mammals > Digestive system > Stomach > Rumen... | reverse complement strand
TGAAAAAGATGGCTCAGAATACATGATGATGAAAGTAGTACTAGACAGGTATCATCTTGAAAGAGACATTGTTTACAAATCAGAGTGGTTTGAAAGAACGGTTTCCCATAAATTTGAGACGGTGGAAGTCGAAATCCCTATTGGATGGCATGATGTATTGTGTGTGCGTTATGGAAAAGATTATATGGAGTTCCCTCCGGTTGATAAAAGAGGGGCTATTAACGAAATGTTGATAGTTGATCCTTATACGCCGTATAAAGAATACGATTTCAGCAGAATCTAGCTATACTGAATAAGAAGGATGACGCGGGTAATTACATACGGAACATACGACTTGCTGCATCAAGGGCACATCAACTTACTTCGTCGCGCGAAGGAGTTGGGCGATTATTTGATTGTGGGTGTCACAAGCGACAGTTTCGACCGAGGTCGTGGCAAGTTGAATGTACGCAACAATGTATTGGAGCGCGTTGAGGCCGTGAAAGCGACTGGTTATGCCGATGAGGTCATCATTGAGGATTATCTGGGACAGAAGATTGATGACATTCAGAGATATGACGTGGATGTCTTTGCCATTGGCAGTGACTGGGAAGGCAAGTTCGACTATCTAAAAGAATATTGCGAAGTTGTTTATCTGCCTCGCACCGAGGGTATTAGTAGTACCATGTTGCGTGATGAAAGCCAAGAGGTTTATCGTCTGGGCATTATTGGTAGTGGACGTATTGCCCATCGTTTTGTGCCAGAATCAAAGGTGGTAAACGGTGTTGTGGTAACCGCAGTTTTTAATCCGGATCCAAAAGAAGCAGGTGATTTTGCTTCGTTTTATGGTATCAAAGCCTTTTCTGATTTTACTTGGTTTCTCGAACAAGTGGATTTAGTATATATAGCATCGCCTCATTTGACCCATTATGATTATGTGAAACGTTGCTTGCTCGCTGGCAAACATGTTCTTTGTGAAATTCCTTTTGTCCTATGTAAAGAACAGGCATTGGAACTGTATCAAATGGCGGAGAATCGTAATTTGGTGCTTATGGAAGCTAGCAAAACAGCTTATTGCCCTGCCTTTGGCCATGTTGTCACACTTGTCAAAACCGGTATCATTGGCGATGTGGTGGACGTAAAGGCTTCGCTGAGCAAGATGGTGGCACCACCCATCCGGGAACTTGATGCTGGACAAGCCGGAGGAGCCATGACAGAACATGCCTCATTAACATTGATGGCTATCATAAAACTTTTGGGAATTCACTGGAATGATGTAATTTTCCATACAAGGGTGGAAAATGGTGTGGATGTCTACACCAAAGGAATTGTCAACTACCCGCATGCTACTTCGTCATTTACTTTGGGCATTGGGGTGAAAACTGAAGGCAACTTGGTGATTTCGGGTACTAAAGGCTATATTTATGTACCGGCACCATGGTGGCTTACCGACTATTTTGAGGTACGCTATGAGGATCAAACCAAGAACAAGAAGTTCTTCTACAGTTATGATGGGGAAGGATTGCGTTATGAGATACAGGAATTCCTCTCGATGATTGTCAATAACCGAAGAAGTTGTTACAAATTGCGTCCTAATGAGAGCGTGGCTATTGCCGAGATTATTGAGAAATACCGTAATGGAGATAATGTGACTCGGATATGATGAAACGGATGCTTGTTGTGGGTGGTGCCAATGGTGTAGGGCTGTCGATAGCAGAGGAGATGGCTCATCGTGATACGACAGAAGCCGTATATGTTGTTGATAAAGCCCCTTTGCAGAAGCAATATGCTCATCCCAAGATATCCTCATTCCAGTTTGATCTTACGGAAAAGGATTATTCGTTTTTTGATCGATTTGAAGACATCGACTCATTGATGATTACAGCTGGTTTTGGCAGGTTAGCCTTGTTCAAAGATGTCTCGGAGCAGTATATCATCGATTCTTTTCATGTGAATACAATTCCTGTTTTACGTCTTATCAAACGGTTTTACTCACGATTGGAGGGCAATAAAGATTTCTATTGTGGTGTTATGGACAGTATTGCAGGTTGGATGTCGTCACCTTTTTTTGCAGTTTATGGTGCAACTAAAGCGGCTCTGAAGGTTTTCATTGAGAGTGTCAATGTTGAGTTAAAGAAAAATGGTTCGCCAAATGTGATCCTCAATGTCTCGCCTGGCTCAATTAAAGGAACGAGTTTCTATGCAGGGCAGAACGATCTTTGCGCATTGCATGATTTGACTTGTGAAATAATGGATCATCTGGAGGCTAAAGACGATATTTTCATTCCAAAGTATGAGGAGGTTTTCAAGGAGGTTCTTAACCGATATCATGATGATTTTCGTAAAGAGGGTGCGCATAGTTATGATTATAAGTTGAATAGCAATAGATAAAAAACAAGATATGGTAGGGAAAGACGGTTTTTTAGTTAGAATATTTTGTGCCACCTACAATCATGAATCTTACATCACAGATGCTATACAAGGTTTTGTGATGCAGGAAACATCATTCCCGGTTGTTTATACGATTGTGGATGACGCATCTACCGACAAAACGGCAGAGGTGTTAAGGAGGTTTGTGAACGAACACTTTGATGTAGGCTCGAACAGTGGTGGTTATGATAAAGACACCGACTACGGTCACGTCACTTTCGCTCGGCACAAGACCAATAAGAATTGCTATTTTGCTGTAATCTATCTGAAAGAGAACCATTTCAGCCAGAAGAAATCCAAAGCACCCTATTTGACGGAATGGATGGATACAAAATACGTTGCTCTTTGCGAAGGCGACGACTATTGGACTGATCCCTATAAATTGCAGAAGCAGGTGGACTATATGGAGAAACACGAAAAATGCGTGTGTTTTGCCCACAATTCTTTCTTGTACGATACAGCTCTAAATTGTTTATCTTTGTTTGTAAAGAGTAGGGTCAATCACTGCGATTTTACTTTGCCTGAGTTTCTTAAGAAAGCATGGTTTACACCGACACAAAGTCTGCTTTATCGCCAAACAGCCTTGTCATCTGATAAACTTGTAAGAGGATATATGCATGGCGACTATTCGCTGCTTATAAGACTGCTTTTATATCCTGATTCATATCTGCACTATGACAATCAGGTGATGTCGGTATATAGAGCAGGAGGTTACGCTTCAACGCATTACAATGAGACAAAGCTTTGTGACGATTTCATCGCATTGTTTGAGGATGCCAAAGCAGAGTCTAACCATGTTTGCGACGACGTATTTGACCAATTGATTGAAATCCAAGAGAAGGAGAAGTTGTATTTAGCTGAATACGATAGGGATTTGAAAAAATCGAGGTCGACTTTTGTAAAGATAATGCACTTCATATGCAGAAAGATAGCTTCGGTATCGAACCTTTATTTTGATTGTTTGAGGGTGGAGAAGCGAGTGGTAAAAAAATGCAATCCACCACTTGAGAAATTAAAATGAGACAATTATGTTTCGGAAAATCAGAAGACTTACTCGACAATTCTTTAATACTCCTCCAAGATGTTCGTATGAACAATGGATGCGTTATTTAGGTGTGGATGTGAAAGGTAAAGTGATTGTTGATGGCAAACCTACGATTATCCGTTGGGGCAATCCTGTCATTGAGATTGAGGATGGCGTTACCCTTCAATCCAATCCCTTGCATAACGATGCTGGTATTGTCCATCCATGTACTTTGGCCGCTACCACTTCAAACGCCTACATCCATATCGGCAAAGAGACGGGAATGTCGGGAGCTTTGATTTGCTCCCAGGAGAAGGTGTGGATTGGCGAAAGGGTGTGGCTCGGGGCCAATGTGACGATTTATGATACCGATTTTCATCCCATTAATCCTTATGAAAGGTTTCATCCTTCTGAGGGTTTTACGGGACGGACCAAGGAAGTGGTCATCGAGGATTGTGTTTGGGTAGGCTCAAATGCGATGATTCTGAAAGGTGTCCATATTGGCAAGGGAGCGGTGATTGGAGCAGGTTCGGTAGTCACATGTGATGTCCCTGAACTGACTGTTTATGCCGGAAATCCAGCAAAGTTTGTGAAGAAAATAGAGATGACACCTGAACAATATCAAATTGTTTTTGGAAAATGAGCTTGTCCCAAGTTTTGAATTTTGAGTTGAGAAGGGCACTGGCCGACTACAAGTCGTATCGGAAGCAGGAAAAAGCCAATGGAAGTTCTCCTGTCAAGTTCTACAATTGGTGGGGTGACCCTCACGGTCTGTGGCTTCGAGATTTTGTGATTCAGCGCAATCTGATACCAAAAAACAAGGTCCTTAACCTTTGTTCTGTTTTTGGCAATAGAAACGTCCTATATCATGTGAAGGAAGGCCCTCTGGTTTTCATGAGCGTAGAGAACCTTCATGATGACCGAATGGAGTATGCCGACCATTTGTTGTTTAGTAGGTATGCGACCAACAAGCTAGAGCGTGTCGGAAATGAAAAACGCAGAAAAAGCGACACTTTATACAAGCCATTGCTTGCTGATTTGGCCTTGGGTTACGACTATTTCGAAGAACCTTCCTACTTGAGATTCCCTTTATGGTTGTTGTATATGTTTCCCGCCAATGCCGATGAAAAAGCCATAAGGCAAAGGTGCAAGCAACTCAGATTCCCTGATTGTCGTGAGAAAAATGGTTTTGCGTCTTTGGTGGCTCGTTATGATTGGAATGGGACCAGAACTGAAATCGTTGATGCATTAGCGCAAATTGATAAGGTGAGCTGTCCTGGGAAAGTGTGTCATAACGATGAAGCCCTCAAGAGTCTTTATCACGATGACAAAGAAGCCTATCTTAAACGATTTTACTTTAATATCTGTCCTGAAAATTCCAATAGTTTCGGTTATGTCACCGAGAAACTGTTTGAAGCCATTTCGGCAGGCTGCATTCCTGTCTATTGGGGCAGTTTGGGTGAACCTGAGCCTGGTATACTTAATAAGGATGCCATCGTTTTGTGGAATATGGGTAACGACAGCACCAAAGCCATCCAAATGATTGAGGATTTATATACGCATCCCGATTTAATGGACGAATTCATCCACCAACCCAGATTGATGGAGGGTGCTGAGGACAAGATTCTTGAGATGATGCAATCATTGGAGGATAAGATTCGAGTTTTGTTTTAGTATGGATAGTTATGGATAAATTTGAGACACTTGTACTTCGTGCTTTGGTCGATTCGATAGTGGAATGTGAGGATAATACAGCATTCCACATATCGGATGTGGATTATTCCTACAAGCAATTGGGAGAAAGAATTTCGGCCATCAGAAGGATGATTTGCCAATTACCTTCCGACGAAAAGCTAGTGGGGTTGGCCTTGCATGATGATATGGAAACATACGCTTCTGTGTTTGCATTGTGGATGGAGGGTAAGGCATACGTCCCTTTGCATCCCCTTCATCCTGCCGAACGAAATGCCGAGATAGCCAAGCAAGTGGGTATGAGCACCATCCTTGATTCGAATGTGGAGTCTGCATATACGGGTTGTCGAGTGATATCCACTTCTCAAGCCTTGTATGATGGAAACTTCCTCGACCAATGGGTTGATGCTTCTGCCGATGATTTTGCATATATCATTTTCACTTCGGGAAGCACGGGGATTCCTAAAGGAGTCTGCATTACCCGAAATAATGTGGGCGCATTTATGGAGGCATTTTGGAACACCGGCATTTCTGTTTCAAGGGATGACAGATGCCTGCAATGTTTCGACATGACCTTCGATGTTTCTGTGCAATCTTATTTAATTGCATTGACGAGGGGGGCATCACTTTATACGGTCCCTTATGGCGTCGTGAAATACCTTTATGTCGCGTCGTTGATACAATTACAAAAAATCACTGTTTGCTCCTTGGCACCTTCGATGCTTTCCTACTTAAGACCCTATTTTGACGAATTTGACGCCAATAGTTTGAAGACTTGCATCCTGACTGCCGAGGCGTGCCCCATGGATTTAATGGAGTCTTGGAGCAACTGTGCCATCAACGCAAATCTTTACGATTTTTACGGACCTACAGAAGCAACGATTTATTGTACGTATTATCAATTCGATAGAAAGGGAGAGAAACATTCCTATAACGGAATGGTTTCTATCGGTAAGCCGCTGATGGGTATGAAAGCCATGATTCTAGATGAAAAGGGTAGGGCCGTGGAAGATATGCAAAAAGGGGAGCTTTGTGTGTCGGGACCTCAATTGTCGTCAGGCTATTGGAATGATGATGCAAAAACCAAGGCGGCTTTTTTTGAAAAGGAAATAGAAGGCAAGAAGCTTAGGTTCTATCATACAGGCGACTTGTGTTATCAAGATGTTTCAGGCAATATCATGTATTCTGGAAGAATCGACCAGCAGGCAAAGATACAAGGCTATCGTGTGGAACTTTCTGAAATCGAGCATTATGCACGTTTGTTCTATGGTGAGACAAGTCGGGCCGTCGCAATAGCATACGAGAACGATTCCTCTCTGACTGAAATTGCATTGTTCGTTGAGTCAGAAGAAAAGGATGCCAAGGCTCTGTTGTCGTATCTGCGTTCAAAGATGCCGTCGTATATGATACCCAGTCGAGTGCTATTTGTCTCCGTGTTCCCATTGAATAGGAGCGACAAGGTCGATAGAAACGAATTGAAAAAAAGACTGTTATGAAGCATTTAATGCAAATGGATCATATAGGCTATGCTGTTCATGACATTGGACAGACGGCTGAACCCTATCTAAAAGGGGGGTGGACACTTTCTGAGGTTTTTGACGAAAAAGTCCAGAATGCGAGAATAGCATTTCTGACAAAACCAGGTATGATGAAAATAGAATTGGTTGCGCCTCTTGAGGACAAATCGCCAGTTGACCATGTCCTAGAAGTGCAAGGAGTGGCTCCTTATCATATTTGTTATGTAGTAGAGGATATTATGAGAGCTGTCGAGGATTTGTTTGAAGAGGGATTCCGACCCCTTTTTCTGCCCGTCCCGTCGGTGGCAATGGAAAACAGGAAAATATGTTATCTGTATCATATTGATGTAGGTACTATAGAGTTGGTGTCAAAAGAATAAAAGGAACTTCTAAAAATTGCTCCGTAGGAGCTTTCTTTTAATAACAAAATGTAAAAATTCAACAAATTGTACTCCGTAGGAGTTTTATTTTGCTTGATTTTTAGAAGTTTATAAAACGAATAATGAATACTTGGAATATGACAAGAAATGAAATTATTGAACAACTGAACCCGATTGCGGGTAAAATCTTCAAGATAGAGGATGTTGTTCTGACAGACGAAATGTCAGCCGAAACGGTTGAGGAATGGACTTCGTTGGCTTTCATGCAACTGCTTACTGCCGTCGAGGAGCATTTTGGATTCAAGTTCAAGATGATGGAACTGCTGCAGCTGAAGAATATGGGCGACATTATCGATGCCATTTCAAATCACGTGAGCTGATGCCTAAGGAAGAACCAATTCGCCTGGAACTGTTTACAGTGGCCGAGTTAAAAAACTGGCTATTCCACAATATCACTGTAAGGGGACTCTCCGATAGGCTGATTTCGAAAACCCGTGCGCTTGCCATTGTTAACAATCCATTTGTGAACGACGGCATGAATGTGGTGTCAGCCATCTTTGTCGGTGATGATGTCGCTGCCTACACTGCGGTTTTTCCTGATAAGTTGGCTCGGCCTGATAGACTGGTCTATTGGAATACAACCTTGTATGTGGCACCAGAGTATGAAGGACGAGGCTTTGGGGCAATCGTAATGGGCCAGATGAGTGAACTGTATGAAAACAATTATTTTGACCATGCAGCTGCTGCGGCTTCGATTCAGAATTTCAGGTTCCTTGGCCTTCCGGTCTCCTTTGTTACCCAATACTTGTTGGTGCAAAAAGCATTTGCCAATTCATTGAAGGGTAATTTGTTTAAGTTTTTCTGGCGCTGCAAAAATTGGTTTGGCGCTTCTAAGACTAGAGACTATTATCGTAAACTGACCCATCTTGATTACCATGTGGAGTATGTTGGGGCTGTCGATGACGATGTTTATGGTTTCATTGAGAAACATTCGGAAGGCGACGTGTTTCTGCGCTCAAAGGAAATGTTTAACTGGATGCTGAGGTATTCTTTCGACATAGAGGCTCCATTAATTTACCGAGTGAGAACCGAGAATGCTTTCTCTGCATTCGTCCGAGAGGGGGCTATGTTTGCATGTAAAGTGATTGATGATGAAAAGGTGGTAGGATTCTATATCTTGAAGAAGGCGGTCAACATGCTGACGATAAAATACTTGTATTTTGATCCTTCTTCTAAAGATTTGGTTTTCAGTTCAGTGTTCGAGCATATTTATACTTTTGGTGTGGATACTGCATGTACCTATAACAGGGAACTTGCTGATTATTTGTTTTCCACGCGGTATTTCCACCACAAAACCCAAAGTGGTGTTTCGTTCACTCACCCTGAAGGCTTTGTTTTTGATTCTCAGAAGACATTGCAGGCAGGTGACGGAGACATGTTTTCATGAAAAACATGAATAATCTTTTGGACATGAGGAATCGATTTCTGTTGACTCGTTTGCGTTTGCGCCCTATTCGTGTATATTGCTTTCACCAAGTTGGAACGCAACACCTTCCCCAATATGGCGGCATTGATGATTGGATAGAGATTGGACAGTTTAAAGAAGCTATCCTGAAGCTGAAGAAGATTTATACATTCATTTCAATTTCGGAAGCCCGATACCGTTTGGAACATGATCTTTTCCGTCTTAAGCGTTATGCAGTCCTGACCTGCGATGATGGCTACCAGTGCATTTTGGATGTGCTTCCCTGGCTTGAGGAACAACGGATTCCGATAACCTTGTTTTTGAGCGTCGGCTATTTGGATGGCGTGTCATACGACCCATGGTTCGATAATCATTGGAGAAGTTTCTCCGACAAGAACAAGGAGGATTTGCTTCGTGACATGTATATTCAAACGAGACATTTGTCTATGCCCTCATTACAGTCTAGTAATGTCACATTGGCTTTGCATGGCTTCGGCCATGATGAAGTCTCTAGAATGTCGCCGGACGAATTTGGCATTTATGTTGACAAGTGCATAGCGATTCTTGGGTCTCATCCTCGATACCAACCGTTTTATGCTTACACATGGGGCCATCATTCGAAAGTGACGGATGAGGTTCTGCGCCAAAAAAAGATTGTGCCTGTCCTTTGTGACGGCAACAATAATCGAAAATATGACAGTGTGATGCATCGTGTGCTATTGGATAAAGAACTTAAGTCTAATTAGTTAGCTAAGAATGGCAATGGGAAAAAAATATACTTTTGTGACTTCGCTTAGCTCGGACACCTATTTCCATGGTGTCGTTATGCTGGATTGGTCGTTGCGTAAGGTGAGGTCTAACTATCCCTTGCTTGTCATGTGCAGCGACAGGGTGTCTGACAAAGTTTGTGAGCAGTTGAAACGAAGAGGTCTTTCAGTATTTCGGCTGACCGAACATATAGTTCTTGATGAGAACATTAATAGGGAAAACAGGAATTCTAATTGGACTTTAAGTTTCGACAAGCTTTTTACCTGGACATTGACCCAGTACGACAAAGTTGTGTTCCTCGATTCCGACATGCAAGTGATTCGCAACATTGACTATCTTTTCGATTGCCCCCATATGTCGGCTGTTCGTGCTGATGTTTTCAACGAGCCTGGGCTAGATAAACTGAATTCCGGGCTGATGGTGATTGAGCCGAATGTGAATGAGTTTCAGGGGCTTTGCAAAGTGCTGGAGTCGGGGGAAGTTCAACTCAAACATATTGGTGACCAAGATATTATTCGAGCCTATTATAAGGATTGGGGAACACACCCCGAGTTGACTCTGCCTGCCGGTTTGAATGTCCTTTACAATGAAGTGACACATGGCGTCATCCATCAGGATGATGTTGAACCAGTTAGTGTCATTCACTATATAGGGAGTCGTAAGCCATGGATGATGTCGCCCCGTGCTATTAAGCGGCGGTCGAGAGGCAATTTCTTGGGAAAGCATTTGCTGAGATATGGCGCTGCTTTGTTTTGGCGGTTCCCGTCATTGTTGTTCACGTTGAGAGGAGTATAGTCAATGCAGAAGTTGGCCGTTATAGGGGCATCGTATTTGCAGTTGCCATTGGTAAGGAAAGCCAGGGAGTTAGGATTATATACGCTTTGTTTTGCCTGGGCTGAAGGAGCTGTCTGTAAAGATGAAGCCGATGAGTTCTTTCCCATTTCGATAGTGGAAAAAGAGCAGGTGCTCGAAATCTGTCAACAAAAACAAATCAATGGCATTTGCACCATCGCATCAGACGTGGCCGCACCTACAGTTGCCTTCGTTGCCGAACAGATGGGCTTGGTTGGCAATTCATACGAGGTCGCGGTTCGAGCCAACAATAAGTATCTCATGCGTAATGCGTTTCGTAAAGCTGGGGTGCCGTGCCCGGCATATCTGGTTGTGACTACCTCGGAAAACCTGAATCTGGACTTCTGTTTACCTGTGATAGTTAAGCCAACCGACCGTTCAGGAAGCCTGGGTATAACGAAAGTGGAAAAGTGGGAGGATTTGTCGCCAGCAGTCGACAATGCCTTGAATTGTTCTTTCAAGCACGAAGCCATCGTTGAGGAATATATCGAAGGCCGTGAAATCAGCGTAGAGTTTATTTCCTTTAATGGAAAACACTATCCTTTACAGATAACCGATAAGGTGACCACAGAAGCCCCGCATTTTGTGGAGCTTGAGCATCACCAACCTGCCGATTTGTCGGAAAAACAATACCTTGAGGTTTATGACTTGACTTCTCAAGCTCTTGATGCATTGGGGGTCACCAATGGCGCTTCACATTCTGAATACAAGATCACTCCTGACGGAAGAATTGTGGTAATGGAAATTGGCGCTAGGATGGGAGGTGACTTCATTGGCAGTGATTTGGTGCAACTATCAACTGGGTATGATTATCTTAAAGGAGTGATAGAAGTGGCGTTGGGAACATTTGCCGAACCTGTTTTTGGCGATCGACATTGCTCAGGAGTGTATTTTCTGTGTAAAGAAACCGACTATTTGCTGTCCGTCATCAAGAATTCCACTTTGCCCCAAATTATTAGGGCAGAAGTGACTGACGATGAATTAAGGCACGTGAGGTGCAGCGCTGACCGAAGTGGATATGTTTTATATCAATCAAATAAAAAACTAGAGTTATGATTGCAATTGTAGGAGCAACAGGTTATATTGGGCGCTATTTGTGCCCTTATCTGATGAATAAAGGCTTTGACATTATTGCATTGGGCAGGTCAAAAAATGCCCAACGCTTTTTTGAAGAGCACAATGTCCCCTTTCAGTATTTTGATTTGAATGATGAAGAAAGCTTCAAATCATTGGGGAAATTTCCGATTTCAGCTGTGGTCGATTTGTCGGCATGTTTGGCAGAACATGAAACCCCAGTTGAGGATTTCTTTAAGGTCAATACGATCGGCGTGTATAAGTTGTTGGATTATTGTCAAAAACATGGCATTAAACGCTTTGTGATGACTTCTTCCCACAAACTATACAATGACGTAAACGATCGTGCCGTGATTTCTGAAGATGCGCCTATTTCATTTAGGGGAGATCATTCACCATACATTATCTCAAAGATTGCAGCCGAGAATTTTGTGACCTACTATCACAAGGATTTTGGAATCAGTGGAATAGTGTTGAGGTTGACTGGCGTTCATGGATATGGCGAAATTTTGGGGTTCTTGGAAAAAGATGGAACCTATACCAAAAGTTCTTTTGAATTGTTTTTTGAAAAAGCGCTTGAAGGACTTCCCATTGAGGTTTGGGGCAATCAGTCAGTAAAACGCGACCATATCTATATTAAGGATGTCTTGACCGCTATCGAATGTGCTATCAATGCACCAGAAACTGTTTCAGGTATATATAATGTCGCTTCCGGGAAGGCGTATTCCCAAATGGAAGAGGCACAAGTGTTGGCAGAGGTCTTTGCAACCGACAAAGGTGTCTCAAAAGTGACGAATCTGCCCGAAAAGAAAGGCCTGACAAGAGGGTACTTGTATGATATTAGGAAAGCGAAGGAAGAATTGGGTTGGGAACCAAAATTCTCAGATTTGCATCTTATGTATGAGGATTACAAAAAGGAATGGATTACGAAGGAGTATCATAACTACCATTACATAAAACCAGGTCAAGAGCCGAAATCCTTATAAGTCATGATGCAAAAACTTAGTTTTGTCATCCCGTGTTATGGCTCGGAACATACCATAGCACCTGTTGTCCACGAAGCCATTTCCATGATTGACAAGGAAAGGTTTGATTATGAGTTTATTTTGGTGAATGATTGCTCCAAAGACAATGTGTGGAAATCCATCACAAAACTTGTGGAGGAGAATCCTAAAATCAAAGCCATCAGTTTTGCTGCGAATTTCGGACAACAATCAGCGTTGTTGGCTGGTTTCCGTCATGCGACTGGGGATTTTGTCATCTCTATGGACGATGACGGTCAGGCTCCAGTCGAGTCTTTGAACGAAATGATAGACTTGCTCATCGAAAAGGATTATGATATTGTTTATGGATGCTATCAGCAAGTCAAGCAAAGCGGATTCAGGAGATTTGGAAGTTGGCTCAATCACAAAATGGCGATATGGTTTTCTAATTGCCCCAAGGATTTGTTTCCTACAAGTTTTTATGTGGCCAGGAAATTCTTGATCGAAGAAATTACACGCTTTGAGAATTGCTATGCCTACATCAGTGGTCTGGTTTTTCGTACTACAAGAAACATCGGCAGAGTGTATGTGAACCATCGCTCAAGAATAGAAGGAAGTTCAGGTTATACTTTGAAGAGACTGATTGGCTTGTGGGTGAATGGCTTTACAGCGTTTTCCGTGAAACCTTTGCGCTTGGCGACATTTTTGGGATTTGGCTTTTCGTTTGCAGGTGTTGTTTATGGGATATATGTCATTGTGAGTAAGTTAATTCATCCTGACACTCCTGTGGGTTACGCCTCAATCATGGCGACAATATTATTTATTGGTGGCGTGTTGATGTTCATCATGGGAATGATTGGTGAGTATATCGGGAGAATCTATATCAATCAAAACAAGTCGCCGCAATATGTCATTAGGCAGAAGTTGAACTTTGACGATGAAGACGATATTCGCTAATCGTGCCTGCGGAATATTGTACCGTTTTGTAAAGCAGTACCCAGGTCGTTACTTGTTGCCAGCTAATGTATGTCCAGTAGTTCCATTGACTTTGAAGTTGGCGGGTGCGGATTTGGAGTTTGTCGATATCGATTCAGAAACACTCTGTATTGACGAGCAGAGATGTTCGGAATTGGTCAAACTAGGAAAGACTCAAGGCGTGGTTTTTGTCCACACATACGGGACTTCGTATAACCCGCAAACCTTTTTCAAGAAACTAAAAAAACATGCCTCAGATATTCGTATTGTGGATGACAAATGTTTGTGTATTCCTGATTTCACTCTCCCTAACACAGTGGCTGATTTGACGCTGTTTAGTACTGGTTACGCTAAGTATGTGGATCTTGGAGGGGGCGGGTTCGGCTTTTTGCAAAAAGGTTTTGACTTGTCAACAGATCAATTGATGTATGAAGGAACCGATATAGAGCCTTTTTACAAGGAAGCCTTCGCTAAAAGTGAGAAGATTTCTGATCTACCTAAGGGATGGCTGGATGCTCGTGTGTCAGAAGGAGAAAAGGCTGGCTATCGTCAAAAAGTGGAAGAATCAGTTGAAATGATGAAAATCCACAAGAAAGCAATAAATGACATTTATTCGAAAATGAAAGGCGATTTTGAGACTCTTTCTGATGACTTTAACCAATGGCGATATAATATTTTGGTGAAGGATAAGACAAGTGTGAAAGAGAGACTTTTTGCCGCTGGTCTTTTTGCGAGTTCTCACTATCAACCTTCAAGCGTCTTGTTCGTGGATGCGTTGTTCCCTCATGCCCAAAGCCTTTATGACAGAGTGGTGAATCTGTTTAATGACAAGTATTTTTCGCAAGCTCAAGCGAAAGAAGTTGTAAAACTAATGAGTTGTTGAAGATGCTCAAGGAAAAACAGTTCTCTGCCTTCCCCATGGTTCTTGTCCTTATTGGAGTGAATCTAATCTATGCTTGCACTTCCATTTGCACCAAGATGGCTTCGCTACAGGAGACAGCATCATGGTCTTATCTTTTGTGGATTGCAGGCGCCGTTGGTGTGATGGGCTTGTATGCCTTATTGTGGCAGCAAATCATTAAACGTGTGAGTCTTTCTTCTGCATATATGTTCAAGGGTACAAGTCTGATATTTGTGCTGCTTTTTTCTGCAATGTTGTTTGGCGAGACTATCACGGTCAACAATGTCATCGGCTCAGCTATTATTATTGCAGGGATTGCATTGTTTGCCAGTGCATAGAGTCGGACTTCTTTATTAAGTATTAATTGTCATGTCGATAAGTATGGACCCGAAATGGAAAAGCCTGCTGTGGAAGGCTTTCATTGTCATTAGTGCTATCGTGGCGATAATTCCGATGGTTTTTTGCGCTATTGGAAATCCTTTGTTTCCTGATCCTTCTTATTTCTTGTCCATTATGGAGAGAGTTGCCGAGGGAAAGACGCTCTATAAAGAAGTCTGGTGTGGATATACTCCTCTTTGGTTTTATATGATGTTGGGATGGAAGTTGCTTTTCCATATCCCGGTAGGTTGTGTTGAGGCTTATTATCCTCTCCATTTTCTAATGCAAATGTTCAGCGCTTTTTGTTTGTATAAGATTGTGAGAGCGTGGAATATTAATGGAAAGATTGCTTACTTTTGCTCGTGGTTGTTCATCATGATGAGCCATTGGATGGATGGAGCACATTTGATATTGGAGCCTTCAACGGTTATGTTTGGTCTATTGGCCATGTGGCTGGTGCTGTCAAACAAAGAGAGTCTGTGGTATATGTTTGGAGCAGGTGTGGCTGTGGCCTGTTCTTTTCTTTGTAAGCAATATGGATTGGGCTTT
>Ga0247610_10004476_pt1 | contig 14969 bp, 23 predicted proteins | sample 174DNAGHGhighgp2_FD_193483 | JGI IMG/M metagenome (GOLD analysis project Ga0247610, IMG submission 193483) | Sheep rumen microbial communities from Palmerston North, Manawatu-Wanganui, New Zealand - 1742 DNA GHGhigh gp2 | ecosystem: Host-associated > Mammals > Digestive system > Stomach > Rumen... | reverse complement strand
ATCATTTGTCATAATTTTATATCTTTAATAAGGGTCTTAGATTCTAAGACCCTTACATCATATTATAAATTAAAAATGAATACAAGCGGAAATATTGCGTTAATATTAAAGTTAAAATATAATTAAACATTATCTATTCTCAAGCCAAAGCATATAATTAGCATACTCATCTTGAGCATCATACCATTCATTTTCTGCTTTAATAACTTTATCAGTGGCAAGTTCTGCAACATGAGCAGCTTCATCTGCCGCAATTTGAGCATTGTGCTCAGCTTTTACACGATCGTGCATTCTAGCTCTACGAATAGCAAGATCGCATCTACGAGCTGCAATTTCTTCTCCAATAGTAGGATCAAAAGTGTCTTCCGGATGGCATTTTGCGGAACCACGATAGGTTTTACCATTATACTTTGCCAGAGCAATAATTTCGCGGACGCCAGGACCTTCAGGATTCTCAGGGTCTTTCAGGATATGATCGACATATTCAAACTTATCTTTATTGAAAATCATAATATATTCTCCTTTTATTATTTTTCTATAATAATTATATCATAAAATTTTTAAAATGTCAAAAAAAATCAAGCCCGTGTTATAAAAACACGGGCATATGATTAAATTTTTTTACAATATTTAAGATTGAGCCAACCCGATGGACATTTGCCCCAATCTCCTTTTATTTCAGAGATTGTTACTTCCATTCCTTTGGGGAAGTAATCAGCAGGTTGACCGCCATTAAGTTTTTTAACTGCCTTTTGAGCATTCTCAGTAAATTGTTCAAATTTAAGTTTTGGACGAAGAGTACTAGCATCTTTACGAACATTAAGGTCATCAATTGTTTTATAATCACCTAGTTTGTATTTTGCGGAAGTGCTCGTCTTTGTGGTCGTCTTAGTCTGGGTTGCCGCACCAAGTGTTTTAAAGGTAATTCCGCCACTACTTGCAATCTTCGTAAAAGATTTGTCTACATAGAATGCTTGTTCTGGTTTAATAGTACCATTAGTAGTTGTCAATACCCATTTTCTATTGGTATTTTGAGTCCATCCGCTACCTTTCATAGTACCTTTACCAACACTCATATGTATATGGTTACCAGTGGCTCCGTCTATGCCTTCCTAGCAGACTGGCTGGCCGCGTTTGAAAGTTTGACCTACTTTGAGTCTACGAAGATCGCTATCATTCATATGAGTAAGTTGTGCGCAAAAGTAATCGGTTGTGCCATCTGCGAAATGGACTTTACTAGTAGATTGAATCCACATAGTATTTACGCCACTATTACCAACGCCATAAATTTTTACAATTTTAATTTTGTCACATGGGCAATAGAACCAATCTCTTCCGCCATCTGATCCTCCTTCATCTATTGGATAGTCTTTTGGAGAACCGGTTGTGTGAGGATAGTGAGAAGTTCTGCCAAGATAGTTTTGAGTAATGCGCATTACTTTAAAAGGGTAAGTTAAATAATTTGCCATTATTCTTCCTCCTTTGTATCATAGTACCCGAGGGCTTGCAGTAGGGTAAAGAACCCTACTGCAGTATAAAGTGAGAGTAAATTTGCGATATTGTATAATAATGCTTTGATAAACATAATTAATTCACTCCTTTATAAATTGGCTAAGTGCCTAAATAAACTCCACGAACTAAAGTTGTTCCGATAAATGCTCCAAGTATTCCAGGTAAATGAGCATCATTACTGTGGAAGTAGGCTATATAATTATGGTCTTCTCCGCCTACAGTAATTGTTCTCTCAAGAGCAGAATTATTATCATCCCAGTTATGAAAATGACAATTTGAAGCAATAGATTTTACGCGAAATGTAACTTCAGTTCCTTCTGGATAAGTATTTGCTTCAGGAATTTCTCCTTCAATTTCAATAGTACCAAGTGTTGTATTATTAGATGAAACTGTAATTATTCGTCCTTTTGGCGTTTTTGAAGTATAAAAATAATATTCTTTAGTAGAATCAATTGGAATAGTAGTTAAAGTATTAATTTGTTCTTCATTATTGTCATCCAAATAAGTCCAATTTTTTGTACCTGCATTAACATTGTTTTCTCCAATGTCATATTCAGCAAATGTTGGAATATCCGCAATTTCTGTTGCTGGAGTTCTATTATATATATGCCATTGAGTTTCTGGTGGATTAAATTTTTCTTCTGGACCATATGGGTCTGACCAAGAATATTCTACTTTCCAAGAATAGGGTATATAGTAACTATAATAATGAATTGTATCTCCATCTGTAGTTGTTAAATTACTAAAAGATGAATTATATGCAAATCCATTCCATGAAATTAACATAGAAGCAGTATTTCCATTAAAATTCTAACGATAGCTTTGATTTGCTAAATCGTTAGTATGAGATTCAGGATACCATTTTTCTTGATAATAATAAGATTTGTCTTCTAGTTTATTTAATCTTGTATAAGAGGTTGCATAGGTACAATGCTAAGATTCAGAGTATAATTCAATATCATTTTCATTGATATAATGATAAGTAACTGTATAATCTATATATTCTACATATCCATATAAATTTATGTTTGAAGCAGTTGCCCTTGATAACGTTGAAATTTGATTTTCTAAATTAACAGGTAATTCATCTTGAATAAACCAAGAATTTATTAAAGTATTTTTAAATTTAGTACCAGTCGATAATGTATGAATGTCTGATAAATTACAAAGAGTGAGTATATCTGAGCTATCATAATAATAATAACTAGTTTTAGTAGTATAAGTATTTTGATTAGTCGGAGAAGTATAAAGTTTATAATTAATTACATAACGACGGAATGCTTCAATTGTATAAACATCTATTACAGCATTATTGTTAGAATTTAATCGAGTAAATGTTGCTCCTTTACGCCCAGGTGTACTGAAGTGAGTAGCTATACTCTATATTATTATTCCAGTTGCAGTAAAATTATAAGTATAATTTGATTGATTTGGAGGATCTACATTTATATAACATATTTCAGCCTCATGCCAAATTAAAGGTCTTGTCCAATCTATTTGAGTATCTAAATCTGTTTTATAGCTTTTATATAGCCAAGAATTATTATAAGCATATCCAGTTTTAGCGAATAATGAATCTGTTAAAGCTGTATATTCATCATAATAATTACATACCTAAGAATAAACTAAATTGTCTGTAGAAGAAGTGCCTATAACATGATAATTAATTGTATAAGTATAATCTTTAAATACTGCTACAATATTTACTATAGAAGTATTGGCATTCCTTTGAATTATTAATTCCGGGTCTGTTCCACAATTTATATTATCAATTTCCCAGTGATCAAATACAGTACATGCAATTGGTTTAGCTTTTATTTTAAAAGAGTAATCATCTGTAGTATCTGGATATAATTCAATATTGTAATCCTATCCTTCTCTTAATCCGCGAGTGATTAAATTAATTGTATAAGGAACATAACATAAATTAACGGTTGCTTCTACATAATATTTTTCTTGATATAAAGACACTTTATTCATTGTAACGCTTATAGTATTTAAAGAATCTGTAATTAAAGGATATAATAAGCTACTGGCAGAATAACCTTGATCATCAGGTACAGAAACAGCGCTACTACCAGATGAACTATGACTATAATAAGTTTGAGTTGAATAAGAATTTTTAAAAGAAAATGCATCAAATCCACTATAAGAACTTATTCCATTTTCATTAGTATGATTAAAAATAAATGAAGTTATTTTAGAACCTAAAAAAGTACTATTACTAGGAATAATAGTAAGAGGATCTTCATTAAAAAATTCTGTAAAAGAATAAGTATTTGTAATACTTGATTTTGAATAATAAGATTCTTTTGTACCAGAAATAGTAATATTTTTACTCATAATTAGCTTCCTCCTTCATATGTGTTTAAATAATTAGAAGGAGCATATATCTATCTTGATCTAAAAATAGGATAAATAGTTATATTGGAATCCTCAATAATTATTTTATCAGTAAAATTTTTTAAATAATGCTTAATATTTGGATAATCATTTTCTATATAATAAATTCCCATAAATATTCCGTATTGAGTAGGAATAGGTAATATAGATATTTCATCATTTTCATTATAATTCTATTTTTGATTAATAATAGAAATCGTTCCTAAACCTGAATCTATAATATTAGTTATTACAGTTTTTGTAGTTAATGGTTCTTTATATCCATAAAAATATGTATCTCCTAAAACATTTGAAGAAATAGTAGAATTATTATTAATTAACTAAGTAGTAGTTAAATCATTATTCTCATAATAATACCAATTAATCGTTCCTACATTATCTTCATTATATTTATCATAATTTGGAATAGTAGAAACAGTTCCATTAGTTTTATTATAACTGTATGAATTAAATGAGAGCTAATAAATGTCTTTTTTCCCATAGTTATCAAGCCACTAATAATTAATGTACTATTTTCCAGGAATATAATAAGCATAATAGTGAATAATTGTTCCATCTATTGTTGTAAGATTAGAAAAGGAAGAGTCTAAATCATAATCGAAAACCTACAATCCTACAGCATTTAATAAAGATTCTCTATAAGAAGTACCTACTGAAGCAATGATTGTACTAATAATATCAGAGATTAAAAAAGGAGATGGGATTCCTATTGAACTATCAATAGTTTGAGTATTGTTATACCATCCAGCAATATCCTAATTCGTTCTTATTGCTTCATAAGAAGTCGTAAAACTTAAAGAGTTGTAATTGACATAAGTACTAGATGTGTTAGAACTGGTTCGACGGTATTTAATATATAACCAATGAGTTCCTTCTGTAATAAAAAACTTTAATTGCTGATTACTAAAAGAGTATGTACTAGAATAGCTAAAATAATAAGATAATAAAGAATTATTATCTGTAACAGTATAATCTGAACTTAATGGATCTCCGTCGAGTTCTGAAATAAAAAATCTATTATAAGTATAATAACATTGTCCAGTAAGATTTAACGTTAAAATACAGGGGCTTTTTGCTTTTATGTTTAATTTCATCATTGCAACGCCTGTATCCGTAAAAGTGTCTTTAATATATGTATTAACACCATCATTAGTATCTAAAGTAAAACCATATTGTGCATCATTCACTTTATTTTCATATGATTCTTCTACCAATGCTTGACTGCTAATAGTTAGTGGATCTTCAAGAGTTAAATTATCATTGCGGTTATATGTTGTTCCATATTTACAATTAAGTATTTCCGCACCACCAAAATCTATCTCGTTTCCGTTAATATCGTATATATGTCTAATTACTTGATATTCGATTGGTACCTAATAAGAGTATAAATTAATATCTCCAATATATGTTGAACTAATAGAATTAATCTATTCTCCTTCTGAAGAATACCCTGTAGAAGCAGTTTTTTCATTCGTATACCAATAATTTGGAGTAGTATTTAACCATTTATATCCTGTTGTTAAAGCTTTTGCAGTCGTTAAACTTAATATTGTTATATTTTCTCCATATACTCGATATTTTGTAGATGTTGTATAAGATGAACTTGTAGATGTACGACTTTTATAATTAATAGAATATCGAATTGGGATATACATAAAATAAAGATTAACAGTATCTCCGTGTATTGTTGATAAGTTTGTAAAAGAGGAATATTGAGTTACAGGATAATCAATTACTTCTACAGTAGTAGATGAGGTTGTAGGAGGTGAATAATAATATAGATTAGTTGATGAATTTGGTTTTAAAATTTTATTATAATTGGTATTACCTGAATAGATTAAATCTTTTATCCAACCAATTGTATTAACTACATACCCTTCTCGTGCTTCATATTGCGGAAATGCTGGAGCTGAATATGTTGCATTGCCTTCACAGGTCATTGATTCTACTAAAACCGCAGGATTTTTTGTATTATCCCAAAAATTAACTGTATAAGTATTTTTTGCAAATACTAGTGTAAAACTTTTTTCTGTGTCAGACTTTTCCCAACTAATATTTGCATTTCCGTTAGCATCAATAGGATATTGATTAGTTCCATCAGCCCAATAAGAAGGATGATAACCAGAATAATAATTATAACTTGGATCAACCGTTAAAGTAGCGCTTGTTTCAGAAACTAAAGACCCATTAAAGGGTATAGGAATATAACTTCCATTATCAACATTAGAAGGATTATAGTTTATACCAGCCTAACTTCCTGTGTTACTAGTTGTATATTTTGAAATTTCATTAACTTTAGAAAAAGGAAAATTTTCATCTAATCCAGTATCAGGATTTTTAATAAAGAAAGATATAATAGTATTTGGCGGAGTGTAGTCATATGTTAAAGTAATGTCATCTCTTGTTGCAATTGAGGTAGTTGAAGCTTTAAATAGAGATAGAGTACCAGTTCCTTCAGCTGAAGTATATATACTAAAGTGATATAACATTTTTCCAGCTCTTACAGTTTGTGATCCACCAACTGTCGAAACATTAAAAGTTAAAGGTGTTGATGTAATTTTTGTACTATCAGTAGTTGCAGATCTATAAACCGATTTACGGAAACCTCCAGTAGAATTAGTTTTAGTATGAGTTAAAGTTACTGAATTAATTGTTGAAAAAGGAGGTATATCATTAGTAGGTAAAAATACGTGTTGTGCGCCATATCCCCAGTTACCCTTACCTTTTGGACTTGTTATAGTGCGTGTTAACTGTCCAATATTATAAGTATATGTTGCCATAAAGAATTACCTCCTTTATACAACAAATGTGATCATATTATTATTTGTTTCAGCTGCAGTTGGAGCGTGATCTAAAACTTGAATATTATAAGGACGGAAGTATGGTAGATCAACAAATGTATGAGTTCCATCTCCAATTTTCATTAAATAGTTCGTTACGCCATTAGAATCAATATCATAAGCCATAACAATTTCGCCCTCATCTAGAATAACATCGGATGCATTCCAATTTGTAAGTGAGTTATATCTTAATAATGTCGCAGAAGTTGCTTCACCAACAATAGCATCTCCAAATTCATTGTGAGCAGTATATCCTGCTAATAGCGTTTCAGGAGTAACTGTATCTGCTGTTAAATCAAATAAAGTGTCTCCTTCATAAACGAGTTTACTTAAATTATTATGTTGTGGCATAATTATGAAGCACCTCCAATTGTTCTAATTTTATGTCCGTTTTCATCATAGGAATCAGTAATTGTTAAATTGCTCTAAACAGTAAAATCATTAGAATAGTAACCAGCGGTAATTGTCTCAATTTGACTCTAATGAGTTATTACTCTATTACTAGAAACATTCGTTGGAATATTACCGGTTATTCCAAGTATTGTTGCTGTATCTAGCATTTTATTTGCATCTAATCCAGTTGTTGCGGATGCGGGAATGCTTACCGTAAAGTTACTAGGATAGTAGCCTGCAGAGATCATCTCAACCTGGCTGGCCGCAGTTATATTACGATTAGTGCTAGTTTGCTCTTGGATATTACCTGTGACTCCTAAGATTGTAGCACTTGATAATAAATTATCGCTATTTACATCAGCAATTGCAGAACTATCAATATTTACCGTAATATCATTTGGATAATACCCAGCAGGCAAAATAGCTGAAGGATTTGCTTTTGTTGTAATTGTAGCAGTGTTTGTTGTTCTAGTTGATATAGTTCCTGCAACGCCAAGGATTTCCGCACTATCAATAATATTACTTCCATTTAAATCATTTACTTTTGTTGGATCAATTGTAATAGTAGTTGATGATGCGTGATATCCAGAAGGAATAATAATTGAATCTTCTTCTGAGCTTAAAGTATTAGTAGCTACTGATACTGTTGGAATTGTACCTGTTATACCAAATACAGTTGCACTAGACAGCATATTTGCGGCAAGGTTTGTTCCAACTGAACTTGGTACACTAATAGTGAAGCTATTTGGATAATAACCTGCTTGTATGGTTTTTGTATCATTAATTGTTGTTACAGTTAAATTATTAGAAGTTCTTGTAGGAATTGTACCAGTAATACCAAGGATTGTTGCGGAATCAAGCATATTGGCTGCGGAAAGACCTGTTACTGCAGAGCTTGGTATACTGACAGTAAAATCACTTGGATAATAGCCCGCAGAGATCGTCTCAGTCTGGCTCGCCGCAGTTATTTCTCTATTTGTTGATGTTTGCTATTGAATTGTACCAGTAACTAAATTGCCATTTAAATCAAAAGTTTTTGCTGGACCAATAATATCTCCTGCAGTAGCTGTAACTCCACTCACATCTACACCTGCAGAGATATTATCAATCTCATCGATAAAACCTTGAGGCCAGGTTAAACTCGCTGCTTCTGATCCTGATTTTGTTCTTATATGAGAAGAGAGGGAAGAAAGGGCCTCCCTCTCAACTATAATTTTTTTATCTGCCATTAGAAGGCCCCTCCTTGTCCTATTTCAAGATTTTTATTAAATATTAATGTAATATATTCTGGTAATGTGAAATTCCATTCAGATGTTATTGCAGAATTACCAGTTTCAGTAAATCCAAATTTAAGTGCATAATTATAACTGGTATAACCAGAGCTTCTTGTATCAATAAATTTAGCATAAATATAATAAACACCTGGTTGCATTGTTCTTGTTGTAGTATAAGCAGTAGCATTAGAATAACGATCTATCCATTTACTAACGCTACTGTCATTTACCGTGTCTAATGTAAATGGATTTCCAGTATCTTCTGCTTCTGGAATAGGAAGAGTAGTATAGCTCCTTACAGCGCTATGATTATAAGGATTCTTTAAATAAACTCCTAAGGTTCCAGCTTTTTCAAGTGTAAATTTAATTTTAGCAATTGCATAATTGCCCCGACTATCACTAACACTAAATCCAAAAGAATAAGAATTATCTGGAGTTAGGTCAGTAAAACTCATATCAGTACTGCTACTAATAGGTTCATACTGCATAATAGGATATTTAATAATAGTACTAGGTGTAAGAATTAATTCATCACTTTTAATATATTGTGTGATATTAGCTTTTTCAAAATCAATATATTCTGGATCTAATTTTTTAGTATAGCTACCAGAAGAACTCATATTATAATAAGCTCCTAAACCTTGATACACATCATCAGTTTCAGTTGGCATTAATATTATATAAGTGCCAGCTGGTAATCTTTGACTATATGTCTCAGCCTTATCTAAATAAAGAGATTGAGTTTGTGGGTTAGAAATTAATATAGGATAAAGGGAAGATATATCATTATTATAAATAGCATAATAATATCCTGTACTCGTATAATGAATTTTTACTTGGATATTTTCATATTGATTTATTGTATCAAAATATATCTAGCTTGTATCTGAACATGAAAAATACTAATCGTTTTCAACAATAGAAATATTTTTACTACAATAACCAGCTAAATTATATAATTGATTTATAGTTAAAGGTTGTCCAGTATAATATACATAATAATATTTAGAATTTTTATACATACTAGTAATATAATTGCTAGAATCAAGATTGAAATTTGCTGAGCTTAAATAATAAGTATCAATTATTCTTTGTAATGAAATTTTTCCAAATGGTCTATTTTCTAATAAATTATAATCACTTGAAACATCTAAATATTCTTCGTCTATGGTTTTTTTAGCCGAGCCAGAATTACCACTCATTGAATAAATACCTGAATAATAAGTAGTTCCATTATCAACAAAAGAATCAAGTAATACATATGTGCCTCCACTTGAAACACTTAAATTATGTAAACCATCAAAATCACGTACATATCCATTAAAATTTTCTGGGAAAGAAATGAAAGCTGGAGAATTTTTTGAAATATTATTTATATATCCTACAATATACTCATAATCTTTATTGTCCTTTTTGCCAGTAATATGTTTAATTTTTATAGTTGCTTTTCCTTGAGCCGTATTGGCATAATATCTATCATAATAACTAGAACTACCAGTATAATTTCCATTAGCAGCAATACTATATCTAACAGTTGCAGCAGTTCCATAAGCTTCTTCTTCTGTTAAATATTTATCACTAATTTTATAATAAGATTCGTTACCGTTAGAATTCTTAAGATCTGATAACTCAGTTGATACAAAGCCATCTTGTAATTGTATTGTATCATAATAAGCTGTTTCGATATCCATAAATGGACGATTTTTTAAAGTAGTATAATCAATATTAGAGAGATCAAGATATTTAGGATCTAATTTTTTAATTGTTTCTCCAGAAGAACGTTTAAGAATATATAGAGACAAAATAGTTGAAACAAAACCAGAATCAATATATAAGCCTTCTTCTAAGTTTTCTGTACCACTTATCTCAAAAGTATCATCATTAAGTTCTTTAATATCAAAAATTAGCCATTGTGATTGTTCACCTATTAATATACTTCCTTTAGTACTTGTAGTGGCATAAGATTGTGCTAAAGTTTGTAAATCAGCTATAATACTACCCTAATAATATAATCCCCATGCTGCTAATTCAGTTTCATCAGCATATTCATTAGTAATTTTATATACCGTTAAAGGATAAGACTATCCACTATTATTAAGAGTAATATTAATACCACCACTTGAAGTATCAAAATTATTATCAATAGTTAATTCAGTAAATGTTTTAGTTTCAAAAGGTTTATCAGTTAAATCATTCCAGCTTGTTACACCGGCGGAACCGCTGTTTCCACCGGACGATGAACCTGACCCGCCGCCAATATCATCAGGTAAAAATTTTCTATCAAGCTTTTTAACATCTTCAAATGCATTAGCATTAATAACTGCTTTTATTAAATGCAAGCCTTCAGAGTCAATAATACCAGACATTCCAAGATATAAACCTTGATTTAATTCTTGCGACACTTCTTCAATATAATTCTTATTAATCTTATTAACAATAAAAATAATATCTTCATTGTTTTTATATAAGAAATAATCTTCTTTTTCAATAAAGTTTGTTTCATTTAAAGTTATTGAACCTAAAGATGTTTCATTTACATAAGCAGTAACTGTACCATTTACAAACTAATCTTTTGAGTAAACAGATAGTTTTCCATAATTAAAATATACTGTTTTTGAAGCTGATTCATTATTAATAGTATATATAGGAGATTGTTCTAAAGAAATGAAATCCATATTAAAATCTTGACCTATTGTTTTAATTTCTTTATAATTAGAAGAATCAGTAAAATCTCTTGTGACATATAAACCAGCATTAAAAGTAACCTCGATACGAGTTGGATCTTCGCCTTCATTATCTGGATCTTCATAAAAAATTAGCGCAGAATTATCTTGTGAAACATTAACTACCATTACACCATCAGCATTCTCAAAACCATAAATAGTTCCATTGTCAAAAGAATTATTTTCATTACTTGAAAGGAGGTTTTGAGTCATATCTGTTGGTTTATAATAGTTAATAGTAGAGCTCCCTTCACTCATAATTTCAACACCAAAGTATTTCTAAGTAAGATCAGCAGTTTGATAATCTCCAATTCTATAAAGATCTCCTCCAATGAAACTAACATCGGGTGTTCCAGAGTAATCTCCAGTATATGTTAATTCCGCATCTGAATGAATGTTCTAAGGAGTTATAATAGTAGTAGAGACTCCTGAGAGGTCGTCATTAATGGTAGTTAAAGTGGTTTTAATTGCATAGACTCCTGATGCGATACTCTAATTATTATAAGTAATATTATTTTCACTATTTGGATTTATAACTGCAATTGGTAAGTTTCCGCTTGGTCTTGCAATTTCTATTAATCCATAAGTATAGTTATTTTCATCAGTTGGTTGCGATTGAATAAGATCTGCGGCAGTATAGGTTTCAGAACTCTAAACCCCATTAGTTTCAATTGATAATGTAATATGTATCTAGTCATTAGAAGATTTTATCTACGGTAAAGAACTGGAATATAATTTTTGTTCATTCCCATCTTGAGAACTATACACAAAATAATCTTGTGGAAATGGTTCTGCTATCTCATAAGTAGTCGCAGGATAGGTAGTTACATCGAAAGGTTTATCCTCTAAGTCATACCAGCTATTATAGGTATATTTTTTATTTAATTTGTTAATACCTGTATGAGCGGGAAGATCAAGATAACCTTCCATTACTTCATTATCATTAGGATCTATTCCCTTTATTAGATAGACACCAGGATGTTCAAAAATCCATTCGTTACCATCCATTTCAATTATTGCATTTGCATGTTTAATCTAAACAACACCTTCAAGCATATCATAATCATCCTAAAAGAAAAATTCTAGGGCTTCTGGATTATCATAATATCCTTCTTTTATAAAAGTTTCACTAAAATTTTCTTTCTTATAGGTTTCAGAATCGGTAGGATCATATGTAGAAGAATCATACTCAATCATACCAAATTCAGAATTTTTCCAATCATCAATAGTAAGATTTAATTCACCTATATTATAACCTATAATAATTTCATCATCAATATGACCATTTTTTAAGTTATATTCCTCCTACATATGCTCTAAATCATATTCAATATCAACGCCAATAGAATGAACATGCATATTAAACTCGCCATCTGTTGCTTCACTAAAATAAATACCTGTTTCTGGTAATGAAATTATATTGTGAGTTGTCTATTCTACATCATTTTCATCTTTTTCTGTTGTATCAAATTCTAATGTAGCATTATCTTTAGTAGCTTGGGCAATAATAGCGCCCGTCTCATGAAGCATATATAATTCAACACCATCTGATACAACATTACTTCCTATATTATTTAGTGCAAAAGCTTCAATAGCTCTATTAGTATATTGATAATCGGAATAAGAATGTTCTCTAAATGCAGCATATCCAGTTAAACTAGTCATTACATTACTAGATATTGGTGTATCAGATACTTTATAAAAGTTTGTTGATTGTCCTTCTTCACCAATAACAATAGGAGTAACACTATCATTAAATACATAATAAGGATTTGTACAAGTTCTAATTGGAGTTATTGTTGTTACAACAGGACTTGTTGGTGTAGAACCTTTTTGTTTTTTAGTATACTTAGAAACAAACATATCTCCAATGTTTGCGCTAATACTATTATTATTATAATAAAAAGAACCATTAGTTAATTCACGGACTACAACAATAGCTGTAAAAATACTATTATGATTATTGTCAAAATAATCATAGGTTATATAGCTGGCACTATTTATATTATCAACAGTCTCCCCATTTTCATTAAAGAGTTGAATTGTTAAATTAGAATCAGAATTAGAAAAATACTATGTAGTCCCATTTATATCATAATAGAAATATATTGTATCAGTATAGCATTGAGAAAAATAATGCTATTGATTAGAAATTTTATAAAATTCCTTTGCTTCACCATAACTTGATAAATCTACCATGATTGGATATTGTGTAGTATCGCTCAAATCGTAATGAGCTGCGGGAATCTAAACTTCGCCAAATGGTTTATTCTCAATATTATCCCAATTATAATCAACATATTTTTTATCAATCTTTTTTAATTCAGTATGTGCAGGAATAGTAAATGAATTTAAGCGGATACCATCTTCTGTGTTTCCTAAATATAAAGCATATGTACCAGCTTCCGGCAATGTACCAAAATTATCTAAAGTAAGACCCGGACTATTTGTAGAAATAAATAATGTATCTTCAAAGACTACACTAGTACTAGCCGGTTCAATTTTCATATTTTCATCAGTTGCTTGAGCATTAGTAACTGTCTCAACAGATCCATCTGATAAAACATCATAAGAAAATGTAAACTATTTAATTTCTTCTGCTGAATACACTTCATTAGAAATTTTTGTTATAGTAACCATCTCTTCTGTATTGGGAACAAGATCTTTAGTATAATCAGGTATAATAGTTTCTTCAGCTACTTGTCTTTCATAAAAAGGTTTATTAAGTAGCGTTATCCAATCGGCATCACCTGAGCCTCCGCCATAATATTCTAATGATTTAAAATGAGTTCTTCCATCACCTATTTTTAATTTATAAGCATTATCAACTTTAACAAGAATAGGTTCTCCATCTTCTGGAACAAAATCATTATTAGTATCTTTAATATTCCAATTTTCTAAACTGTCTCGTCTTAATTGAAATTTTGTATTAAATTTACTCATTTGAAGGATTCTCTCCTTTCTTAAAAAAATATAAAGGGAAAAAGCCCTTTAATAAAATTATTAAAGGGCTTTTAATTTTTTAATTTAAAATCACTTAAGGTTCTTCAATTGGTTCTTCTGCTGGAACAAGAGGATCAGAAGAATTGCCAGCTGCATTTCCGCCATCAAGTTCAAGAGTTAATTCTTGAATAAGGTCATTAATAGAACCTGTTGTAGCAACTTTAGCAAGAGTTACTTCATCAACAGAATCAGATACTAATTGACCATTAGCAACTTCGAAACCAGTAAGAACATTAACATATTCTTCTTCATCTTGATTTTCTGGAGCAATTTCAGTAGCAGCAACACTATAATCCATATTAGAAATAGCTGTTTCATTTGCTGAAACACGACCAGCAAGAGTAGTAAGATCAGCAGCTAAAGCATAATTTCCAATATTTAAAGAAGCAATAGCAGCTTCGACATATGCTTTTACTGTCGCATATTCAACAAGAGTAGCAATATAATAGTCTTCGACACTAGTTACTCCAGCTTCAAAGCCAGTAGTATCAACTTCAGTTGCTCCAGTATCATCTGTATAATATGTTGTACCATCAACATATGTACCAGTTGCTTTTACATATTGAGTAGCACCAGTATTACCAAGAACTGTTTTGGCCTATAATGCTTGAATAGCTGCATTCATAGCAGCAGCATCGCCTGGATGTGCCTAAATCCAAGCTGCAATTTCTTGAAGAGAATCGAGAGATTCTTGAGCATTCTCAGGAATTAATTGAGCTGCAAGTTCTTCATTGGCAATAGTACGAACTGATTTTCCAGTATCACTGCCAATCAAAGTAGACATTTTTCCTTCTAAAACTGCAACCTTACCAGTGGCAGCA
>Ga0247610_10004475_pt1 | contig 14970 bp, 15 predicted proteins | sample 174DNAGHGhighgp2_FD_193483 | JGI IMG/M metagenome (GOLD analysis project Ga0247610, IMG submission 193483) | Sheep rumen microbial communities from Palmerston North, Manawatu-Wanganui, New Zealand - 1742 DNA GHGhigh gp2 | ecosystem: Host-associated > Mammals > Digestive system > Stomach > Rumen... | reverse complement strand
ACATTAGATGATACACCAAAAAATAAAAAAGAAAAAATTATAAATATTGTAAAAGAAATTAAAGAATTATAAAGAAAAACATAGCTATTTTGACATAATGAATAGCTATGTTTTTTTATTATTTACAAATAAAAAAGGTATCAATTAAGATACCTTTACATTTTGTAACTTCTTTATATATTTAACTAATGTTAATAACGTATTTGAATGATATAACTTTATCACGTTTTCCATCATTACATATTCCTAATAATGTTTTATGAACATCATATCCTAAAATTTTATATATGTTACCTCCAATAAACTCTGATAATGGTGAAGTTACATAAGATAAGCCCGTTACTCTATTCATACCAATTGTATTTTTAGGGAATTTTAAAAACCACAATTCATCATTATAAATAATTCCACGTTTTTCCCCTGCTCTACCGGCATATTCAAGATTTCTTTTGCTCAATTTGCAATTGGTAAAATCTATAATTTCAATCATAATTCATATCTCCTTGATATCATTCTCCATTCTCTTTCAGTTAAAAGATGTCTAGATACTTCTCTTTTTGCTCGTGCATCAATAGTGTACGCTAAATTCATATATAATCCATAATCCTCTAATATATCAGCTTTCTCTGCTTGTTCAACTAAATCTTAGCTGATTCTAATATCATTAACATTTTAAATTGAATGTTATTAATATATTGACATTCATCGACCATAATGAAGTCATAAGCGTTTGCCATAGCTACTGCTAAGTCTTCATTTGATTCAAATTCTTCAACTAATTTATGAACCATAGAATCGAAATCCATATATAGATTTTCTCTCATATATTTTTCATATTGAAAATAAAGGTCAGCCACTTGTAATCTTTCTATTTCTGTTAAGTATACTTTAAATTGATTTCTAATACCTGAGAATGCTCTTACTACTTGGTTATCTTTTAATTGATAACCATTTTCTTTAATTAATTTAGCAACAACCTTCTTTTGTTCATCAGGCATTAAAGGTCTTAACTTCTTTGCATCTTTTTCATTATATAATTGCTTTAAAAATGAGTAAGCAAAGCTATGAAATGTACATACTGAAACTTTAGGCATATAGCCTAAGGCTTTCTTTAATCTATTTCTTATTTCATCACATGCTTTATTTGTAAATGTATAAATTATAATTTTATCTTCAGGAACGCCTGCTTTAATTAATCTTAATGTTCTTTCAATCAATACTGCAGTTTTACCAGAACCAGGTCCAGCAATAACTTGGCATCTACCTAAATTAAAATTAATAGCTTGTAATTGATTCTTATTAAATTCCACGGATAAATACCTCCTTTTCTACTAAAGGGGAAATTATACCCATGATTATGCTTGTAGTTATTGGTTTTATACCAGTAAGTAAATCTTTATCTTTTATAATAGCTTGGATAAGTACATTTATATTAAGTTTATAATTTGCATAATAAATTGCTTTATCAATGTTTTGTGTTAAATATGTTTCAACATGATATCTTAATTCAGGATATAAATAAGTATCATATTTATCTGCTACATTTCTTGCGTATATTAAATCTTTCTCGTCCATTAGAAATACATCTTCCTATCTTCAAGTTCAAAATCTAATACCGATTCGATTTCTGATAATTTCTTATCATCAATAGGCTCAATCCCCATATCAATAAGATAATCATTAACTATTTTTAATTGTTGTTTTGAATGTAGCTTTGAAAAATATTCTTTAAAATCCTCTAATAGATATGTTGTAAACATATAAGGGTTGCATTTAGCCTTTAAAAATTGTACTAAAAAATAATTAGGCATTGTTCTTTTAACTGATAACATTTTAGATTTCCATCTATTTTCTCTATTAATTTCAGGTACAACCTTCCATTTATTAGTTGTATTTAGAAATTCTTTCCATAATGGATCAGTTTCAACATCACATTGATGAGCTATATCATAATTATTATCTTTTTTAATATCTAATACTCCAAGTAACAAAGAATTGACATAGAGAAGGAATCCTCGGACGCCTTTACTATCTTCATTATTATCTTTATTACTTCGAAATGCTTCTAATATTTCTGTTGCGACCTTAGCAGCTTTTTCATGAAAAAATCGCATTTCATATCTTACCCAATATTTTTGATTTACTTCTTTTTTCTTCTTTAATTGCTCTTTTAACTTATCATAAATCATTAACTGACTACTTGAAGTTCTACTTCCCATTTCAATTGAGAAACCTTCCTCCTCACATCCATGAATTTTATGATATTTATGTTTGAAGCAGGAGGTAAATTGCTTCTTATTTAATTTATTTAATAACCAGGGAATAGTAACTTCTTTACCATCATAATCATCAATTGATGTATCTAATCTAGATGGCTTCATTCCCAGATCTAATAATGTGTATTCAAGGAAATCTCCCCAAGTTTTACCTGGATTTCTTGCTTCAAATTCTCTACAGCCTTTACCTTTCATATGCAAGGAGCAGGTTGGTAATCCATCTCTTGATTTAGGTCCTATCATACCAATTTCAATTTCAGAGCCAAGCTCAAACATATATTTATATTTATTTTTCATTATTTGACGCTCAACTATTTCAGATTTAGAAACTCCTAAGAAATTAGCTATTTCTTCGACCTTTTCTCTTACTACTATTTCTTCATCATCAGCTTCAGTTACTAATAGTCCCATAGAACCTCGGTAATAGTCGATGATAACATGCTTACCAGTTTTAGAAGGTGGCACTTCATTAATTTTATTTTCTTCCATTTATATCCTCTTTCTGCCTAAGATACTGTTTTACTGTGACACAATGGGGCTATTAGGCATTGCCCCTATTGGCATCTTCGTTTATCCAATACAATCTCCTTTAGCAACCAAGACCGGAAAAGCGACTTTTCCTTTGCCTTTGGTTGCTATAAAGGAAGATGATTTGTATTTGGAAATAAACTAGGATGATGCATCCTAAATAATAGGTTCTTCAAATTCTATTTTCTCCTTTGTTTCTTCACTATATTCTGCATTTAGTTCCATAAATTTATCCAACATTGTAATTTCAGTTGGTTCTAAGAAACATGATATTATTACATATTCATCTAAGAATACTTTTAATAATTTATATGGTCCATAATTATTTTCACCCTTATAAAGTCTTGCTTGAACCTTACTAAAGTTAATACTAGCAATTCCTTCTTTTTCTTTTAGATTTTCATATTTCATTGCTAGATATTGAAAGCTTTCAAAATCTACATTTTTATAAGGCTTTAATTTAACTTCTACAATTTTATCTGAGCCTTTCTTTTTAGCAGATACTTTAATTGTAGTTTTTACTGAACCATATCCATTTTTATTTTCAGAATATATCATTGAAACAGAAACATAAATCTTATTATTCACATCATTCACCTCCTTTCGATATAACAAAAAATGCGTTATAAACTGTTTTTCAGTCTACAACGCATAAATTTATTACACTTAAAAATGAAGCCACTCATGGCACCAATATAGTGTATTAAATTATTAATTGTTATAAGTAATCTATACCGATTCATCTATAAGACGTATCCGATAAAAGAATCAATAAATATTACATTAACAATTGCGTTGTAGGTTATACTAGCTAGACGTATCTAGCCAGCATATTACAACATTATTTTTATAATTCAATTAATTTACCATCTTTAGTGGCATTACCAGCTCTATCATAAGCATATTTAAATGCTGCAAGAGCTGCCTCATTTTTTGCTTCTTGCTTATTCTTTCTAGAAGAAACAAATGTAGAACCATCACCTAATTCAACCTTGGCAAACCATAGGCCTTTTTCATATTGAAACTCTTCTTCTTGAATAGGCTTTACTTTAATGATTTTTAACTGAAACAACTGTAATAATTTTTGAATTGAATTTGCTTCAGTTACTTTTTCAGGATCAATTTTCTTTTTTAACTTACTAATTTCACTTTCAGTTTCTAAATATTCAACTTGAGTTTTGCCAGCCATCATTTTTGAAACTAAACCAGTCAATTCAGGAGATATTTTAGTAATGATTGTCATTCCTTCTTCAACATCTTCCATCTCAAGATCAAGGGTACCATCTCTTTTACAATTATCGACAGTGATATATGGATTAACTTCTTCTACAAGTTTTTTGTATATTTCCTTTAATTCATTTGTTTTTTCATCATCAAAATAAAAATCATCAAATTTTAATTTCAAATTATTATAAACAAATTTTGTCAACAATTCTAAATCGTAGTTTGAATCAAACCAAACAGCACCTAATATAGCCTCAAATAAATCTTCTTTAGCATTTTTATTATTTCCAACATCCTGTTTAATATCACCCTTACTTAATAATAAATACTTGTTTAAGCAAAGTTTAGTCATTCTTACAGATAACATGTATTTGTTAGTCCAGAATGATACAAATGTTGAAAGTTCTTTTTGACTTCTTGAAATAATATTACCATCTTTATCGGCTTTTGCTTGAGTCTTAGATAACTCAGTTACAACAATATAATTTAAAACTGAATCACCGTAGAATTCTAATTGTTCATTACTTAAACCTTTACCGCCATGCATTCTATCTTCTTCTGCATAAGAGCTTCTAGTAAAAGCTTGAGATAATAATTCTTTACTCTTAAATGTGTAACCTAGTGTTTCTTCGATGTCTTTAATTGCTTCATTTGTTAACATATTTTTATCCTCGTTTCTGTCACAAGGAAAAATTAAAAGCCTGTCGTCAAAAGATACTACAATTATAGTAGTCCCTTCCTTTTATAACAGGCTTCAATAATATTTAAGTTTAAACCTAACTACGATTAATCTAAGAACGCATTCTTTTGAATAATCATTCAAGTTTATAGTTAAAATTAATTTCACCTTGTATGACAATATTATTCTAAAATAATCTTAGCAATAACGCAAGTGGTTTTTGTAAAATATTTTTAACCACTTGCAGTTATTACTATGTAATAAAAAATTAATAATTAATATTAGAAATCCTGAATAATATTTTCCCTTATATTCCATTTAATTATTTAATGAAATATTTCTTCATCATTTAAATCTAATACAATATCTTTTATTTTCTTATCATCTAAGACAAAATCAGGAATTGATTCAAGTGTTTCAAAATCTGCTGTAAATCCATTATCTGATCCTATTCCATATTTTTTTCCAGTTTCATCTTCATCAATTAATGATATTGTATAAAACACATCTTTATAATTAAATGATACATCAAATCCACTTTTAATTTGGTATATAAATTTATCGATTTTATTTCTTTTTTCAATTGCTAAATCTAGTTCTTTTTTAAAGTCTTGCTGTATTAATTTTCTAGATTCTTTCATTGCAGCTCCATTGTCAAGTTTTACATATGATAAAACAACATCATTTAGCAAATTAATACAATCATCATAATTAACATAATTATATAATTTATATTTTATATATATTATATAAAAAATTTTTTGCTGAGATAATTCTTTGTGTGTACCTTTTAAATTATTATAATCATTAACTACTTTGTAAAAATCATCATTATCTATCAAAGGGGTGAATACATTATCATATTCGCTACCAAATATTAATTTTTTCTTATTAGATGCTTGATGAGGATATCCATTTTTAGCATAAATAATTTGTCCAAATTTCTCCATTTCTATCATAGAATTATACTTATTCTGATCAAAACTAATAACTTTTTGAGTCCTTCTAGAATAGTAAATATTATGTAACGCAAGCTTCTTTTCAATAATAAATTGAACATAATCCATAGCTCGTAAATCCTTTTCAGAGATCAATACTTGTTTATTTGTATATTTCGGAATATTTCTAAATAATTCTGCTTGCTTTTTTCTTTCTTCATTAGAAGCATTATCATCACTTTTAACATTAAAAACTCTAATTAGGACATAAGCATCTTTGATTTTATCTAAATTATCTGCCGAATTGATCGCCTTGGCACATGCTCTAACTGTTTGCCCACCATTTACAATTTGAGCATCCTCAAGAGTATAAATTATACGTTCATCACCAAAACTTGATGACTCTTCTTTTATTCCATCTGTCAAGATTGTAATTCCGTTATTATAAGCAAAAAACATTGATGGTTCATTAGATAATGTTTTTGAAATACTATCTATAAATTTTTCATTTTGTAAATCTCCTCGAGGATTATCAAATAATGCTAATTCATCAATCTTTGAGTTTTTTATATTTTGATAATCATTGGGTAATATATCATACTTTTTGCGATATTCTTCATTATCACAAAACATTCTAAATAGTTCTAGAACATCTATCTTATATAAAAATGAGTTATTTTTTAATGTTTTAAATTTCATCAAATTAGAAGAAATCGTAGAAATTGAACACACCATTTTTTTTGCTTTTGAAACAATTAAATTATATATTTCATTTAAAGAAATACACTTAACATCTACGTTATATTGAGACTTAAATTCTTGAATTATTGTAGCATTTTTTGCAAGAGAAACAGAATCGTTAGTAATAAATAACAATTCAAAATTCCATTTAGTTCTCTTAATATCAATTATACTTCTTATTCTATTATATGATTCTAATATGCGTCCCTCTAATCCATTATTATCTTTCGATTTTATTTTGTCTAAAAAATCTTTACTTGATTTCAAATCAGCTACCAACTGACGCTCCTTAAGTTTTTCCCAGTATTTGAAATTGTAAAATGTAACTTTTTTAGCATCATATGATATATAGCAACCGTCAACACCATAATCGCACCAATTCACTCCATACATTTTCTCTAGATAAGCATTATCAAATAAGGCGAAATTAGCGATATCCTCATATTTAATATCAGACAACTTATTCATCATATAATAATAGAAAGCTATTCTATTCTTTTCAACAATATCAGTAATATTCTTATTTGGTATAATATGATTATCAATCAAATATGTATATAAATTAGAGCATTCATTTGCTATAAAATCATAAGTAATTTGTGAAATTTCCATTTTTAATTATTTCTCCTAAAACATTTTTCATTTATAATTTTTTCACACCAATTAACAATTGTGCTACCACGTCGTTCTATAACTGCATCACTGTAATCAGGATAATATTTTTTAATAACGTTATATGAATATTCTTTCATATTATTTAAGAACAATAACATATGAGCAAATATTTTACCTATAATTTCATCAGAAATAATGCGCTCATATACTCTATCTTTAATTAATGATGGATCATCAAATAATGATTTACCAAATTCAGTTAATTTAGGTGTTTCATCAATCAAATCCAAATAAATACATGCACTTAAATAATACTGAGCTTGTCTTGGTTCAAAACCAATAAACTCAGCGATATCTTGTATAGAACAATTTTCTTTATTTCCAAAGTATATAAATACTTTTATTAAAGTGTCTAGATTATTTGCTTGAGGTAATAACTTTTTCATTGTGGTAACCTCCCAAGAATAAATAACTCAGTAATTTCTCTTCTTGACTCGTTTTTAGCACCAATTGTTCTTCTAACCCTTAATTCATCATGTAATTCATAAAAATGATACGGATCATCGCTATATAATTCTCTAATAAATCGTGTGTTAGAATTACTTATTCCAACAGTAACTCCTCGTTGAATCAACTCATCACATAATTCTTTTAATTCACGCTGATTTGTTCTATTGAAACCACCTGCTGTATATCCTACAAATCCATTTTGACCTTCTTCAATATCATAAGGAGGATCAAAATATACTAAATCTCCGGCCTGAGCTCTTCTAGCAACAGTTCTATAATCATTTACTTCAAATGACATATTGTTATTATTAAACAATTGACTGGCTTTTCTTATTTCATCTTCCGCTAGTATTTTAGGATTTACATATCTACCAAATGGAACATTATTTTGCCCATTACGATTAACACGCCATATTCCATTAAAGCAAGTATGATTTAAATACATAAATCTAGCTGCTCTTTGAACTGAAGTAAGATTATTAAATATTTCGGGATTTCTATCTAATCCCCTAATTTCTAAATAATCTTCTGAGTTGTTTCTATTTACATATTCTTGTAACTCAGCAATTAATTCTTCTGGTTGTTCTTTAACAACATTATATAAATTAATCAGTTCTTCATTAATATCACTGCATTGAGCATTATGAGGTTCCATATAAAGAAGTATGGCAGCTCCACCAACAAATGGCTCATAATAGTTATTAAAATTGTTGCCTAAAAGATCAGATATTTGTTTAGAAAACCTTCTCTTTCCTCCTGCCCACTTAATTATAGGTTGCATAATTGTACTCCTTACATTTTAAAACCATTCATTAATAAGTTCATATATAACTTATTTAAAATAGTTACTCTATCATTTTGTTTTTTATCGACAAAATCAATTCCTAGTTTATTAACTAACAAATCAAATCCGCCGTTTGCATAAGATTCAAAAATCTCATACTTTTCATTTTTCTTTAAAATAGCTTGTTCTTTGACATGAGCATAAGCTATAAAATCCATAATATCATAATCACGTTGAGTGAAAAATTGCATTAATACACCATCTGATGCAGGTGTTTTAATAGGAACAAATAATTTCTTATTATAACCAATTATTGCAGATAACATTAAAATTTGGCTATAAGATTGGAATATTTTTAAATCCTGAATCAAATATTGCATTTGCTCTTGTTGCTCAGAATTTCTCTTAATACGATATTTTGTATCTGTATAAATTGCCATATTACTCACTCTCCTTTAAAGTAGAAAAGCTTTCGTTATCTGCTTTTACAAGATAATTTCTACATCCAACAAATGGAATAATAGAGTCTTCTACTGAAGCTAAGCTATCTGCTGAAGACATAAGAATAATTTGATTAGTAAATTTATGTAAACTTGCAGCAGACTTTGATAAGTTCTCATCTGTTAATTCAGTAAAAGGTGAATCTATTAAGAATGGATAATTCTTAGTGATTTCAGTAGAACTTTCATCACGTTCTTCATTAGAATAATCTAAAATGGCTTTAGCAAAAGCTAATGTATTAATTTTGCTTTGTCCTGTAGAATTAGATTCTAGTACCTTTAAAATTATATACTCATGAATCTCTTTTTCGTCCTTACCCATTATTGATAAAGATTTTACTGTGCCATCTTCTGTTAATTTATTTAATATACTTTCATAATTATATTGGTAATATGAAACCAATCTATATTTTTGTTTAGCATCAAATTGAACAATATACAATCTTCTTCCTCGCGAATAATCTTCAGAAATTTGTGAATATGCATCATTAATTTTGCCGTTAATGTTTTCCAATGAAATCTTCTTATTATATTCATCAATTTCATTTAAAGCCTTTAGGCATTTACGTATAAAGTTATATTTAGTGTCATAAAATCTAACTTCAGAATCAGTACCTTTGCAATCTTCCTTATCCTTAGTTAATTGCTCAATTTCACCAGTATAATATTTAATATCTCTTTCAAGCTCAATAATATCTGAATTTAATCTATCTTCTTCTATAACTAATTTTTTGTTTTTAAATTCAAGTTCCTTAATTCTTTCAGGTGCACCTTCAGTTATTTGTGTTGAAGCATAAGCAATATCTTTCTTAATTGCTTCGATATCTTTTTGTAAACTTTCAATACGACTAAATGAGGCCTTTAAAGATTTCTTTACATCATCAACATGCATTTCTGTTTGTCTTAACATTTCATTAATAGTGCTACTAATATTGTCTGGCGGTAAAGATTCAATAAGTTCTTCCATTACACGTTTTTCATCAGCACAAATATCATGGCCACAAATACACTTTGGTCTATTTAAAATACTTTTTACAGCTTCTACAGTTAATCCAAATGGAACGTCTTTATGCTCAATAGACTCAGTTACATCATCAAAAAGAGGATTGCTTATTAATAAATAACCCTCATATAGGTTCTTATAAAATTCATCTGTTGCATTTTCAAGTTCCTTATTTTTCTTATCTAACTCTGCTTTATATTCGATTCTTCTTTGCTCGAAAATTTTTGAAGTCTCATTCTTTTTTAATTCGCTAGAAATATCAGCCAAATCAGCTTTAACTATTTCTAGTCTTTCATTTTTTGTTTTTAACAATGTATTATCAAATTTTAAAGACTCGCCATATTTTTCTAACTTACTAACTATTGTCTCCAAATCATTATTCTTTTTCTTCTTAGCTGCTTTTTTTAATTCTGAGCTAACCTTAGTTTCTAGATCAGTTAATTCGGTTCTACATAATTCAAATAATTCCTCATTTGTAATATGTCTAATTACACCTTCAACAGCTGTCTTTGAAACTTCATCAACTGAACTTAATTGTTTCATACGTTCACCATCAAAGATGATTCCATATAAAATACTCTTAGGAATTATATCAGTTAATCTCTTTTCAACAATATCCTTATCTCTTTCAGGTAGACTTCTTTCACCATTTGAAGCAATTGTACTTAATTCAACGGTTTGATCATGTTCAATTCCATTTCTGTTTCTAAAGAATACCTCAATTCTCTTCATTATATATACAACATCATCATGTTCAAATTCTAATTCAACAGAGCATGTAAATCTTTGCATTTGTTGTGTTTCTTCTAATTTACGATATAAAGCTGAATTTAAAGAATAAGGAGTATCTTCTTTGCCCTTTAAATCTTTAAAGTTAAAATCATATAATACCCACCAAAATGAGAAAAGCATTTCTGTCTTTCCTCCACCATTTGGTGCAACTATTAAAGCAATATTTTTTGCATCTTCAGTTTTAAATGATAATTCTACATCTTTGAAGCAGCGGTAGTTTTCATACTTAATTCTTAAAAATTTCATCTTTAACTACCTCTTCCACTTGTTCATTTATATACGACTGAAGATTCTCTTTTTTGCCTTGTTGACATAACTTGGCATAGTTAATGATATTAGTAAATGCTTCAGTCTCCTTCTCATTAAATTCTTCTTGCTTTAAAACTTCTTCAATTGGATTTGTTTTAACACTCATTGTTAAATTCCTCCTTTGTAACACCATATTCACTTATATAATCATTCATTTTAGATTCTATATCATTTTTGTTTTCGGCTAATCTAGAATATTCATATGCTCTACCAAACTCTGCGACAATCATTGCATGTGGAACATCATATACTCCGATAGGTGGTAATACAATCATGTCATAAATATTTGCAATTGTCTTACCTGTTTCCTTACATTTTCTTAATACTCTACCTCTACGTTGAACAGTTTGTCGCATTGAAGCATCACTAGCCATAATATAAATCTTATCTAATTTTGGTACATCTACACCTTCATCAAAGCACTTTATAGCTACTAAAGTATCATAATAATCATGTTCAAATTCATATAATACTCTTTTACGATCTTTTGTTTTACTAGTAAATTGTGTTACATCATATTTACCTAATAAATAAAGCTTAGATGTTACTAAATCAACAATAGAATCATCTTCATCTTTGCCTTGACCACAATAAACAACTGAATTTCTAAAATTATATTCTCCGATCATTTCTTCAAGTTTATCTAACTTAGCAGATGATTGTTTTAATATTAAGCTTCTTTCGTTTCTTAATCTATTAATTTGATCATCATATGTATGGTCATCTTCATCTTTCTTTAATGCTAAATATTTACCAATACTTTTTGTTTTAGCATCGTATTTTTCATAATCTTCAAAACTTAATCTAACATATATAGGATGATAATTATATCTAGATAAGAATCCATTTTCTATTGCATCTTCAATTCCATAATAATATGGTTCAATTGAATCTTCAGTGAAATATTTAATAATAGCCTTTTCCTCAGCTGCATTAAATCTTTCTACTGTTGCACTTAAGCCAAGTTTCATACGAGCATTCTTAGGTAATTTCTTTATTTGGTTAAAGTTTAAATTATGAGCCTCATCAAAAACCACAAACAAATTATCTATGTTATCACACTTATCATATACTTTAGAAAAGAAAGTATCATATACTGCTACACAAACAATTGATTCATCTTCAGAAAACCAATGAATCATTGCTGTTGTTATATTCTCATCAGTCTGTTTTGAATCACTTTCTCCACCAAGCATTAACACATTTTCAAATCCTTCATCAGTTAAAGCATTAACCCACTGTGTTTGAAGATCTATTTGTGGAACACAAATCATAACAAACACTTTTCCTTCTATTTTAAGAACTTTTTCAATAGTTTTTATAGAAGTAAATGTTTTACCTGTTCCAGTTGCCATCTCGTAGAAATGTTTATAACCATTATTTATAAATTCATTAATAGCTTTTTCTTGGAAAGGATATAATTCCTTCTTCTTGGAATCTTTACTTAATTCATATTTATGAATAGCTTCTTCGATATTAGGACTTACTTTATAATCCTTAAATATTTTTTCTTTTAAAGCTACCGGGAAATCATAAACAATTAAACTATCATCATCAATTTCATTGTTCCATAATTTTTCAAAATATTCTTTTTCATTTAAAATGCTTCTTCTAGTCTTATCACTTTCCCAAGACTCTGTGACCATAAAACTTTCAAAGTTCTTTTTCTTAGCACTTTTAGTTTCATTTGCTGAACCATTAAAATATACCATTTCGTCTTCTTTATCAGTAAAAATACCGAATTTTTCATGGTAAATACCATCATTCATAAATGCCACTTTAATCTTTAATCTACCATTCTCTATTAAATTAGAAATAATATCCATTTTAATTTCATCATCTGCTGATATTTCTTCTAATGAATACTTGTTCAATAAATCATTTGTTGCACGCTTCTCATCTATTAAAACTCCATGAGCAATTAATTCTATATCATCACTTGATAATTCAGGATTACAGATTAATCTAATGCTTCCACCATTTCTAATAAATTTTATCAAACCATCTATTGATAAAATTAGTGATTTTAAAGAAAAATAACCAGAACCTCTATCAAAAGAAATGCTTTCTGCATATGAAGGATTTAAAAAGTCATTATCAAAGTCATTGAAAGTACTTCTATATATATCTAAATATTGATTCCTTTTTAGCATCAAAATCACTTCCGTTCCATTATTTGAGAAAATTGTCGCATTTGAGTAAATTATAGCATATTTTAGAAAACTTTAGAAGAAAAACCATAGAAAAAGCCTACTCATTGTCGAGTAAGCTTAATTTTTTATAAAATTAACTTGTTAATTTCTTATACATTTCCATTAATTTTGCAACTATTTCTGATTCGGTCATATCATGTTTAAACCCATAAGCATCCATTACAGCTTTATCATTTGCCTCATGGGCTTTAACTAATTCCTCAGGCATAATATCATCAAAATATAAATCAGCTAATATTGATTCTGGATACAATTTACGAGCATCTAATATTTTTCTTGCTGTTTCCTCGATTTTTTTGATATTTTCCTGTTTCATCTTTGGCCATGGAAAATTATTATAAACAATTTCCTTTGAATACCTATATCTCATTTCTAATCTTCCAGCAACAGCACGAATCCAATAATTGTGAACTATAGACATCAATATGCCAAAATAATATAAAGTGCCATTAGAAATAATTAATGTTGAATCGCTAGCTATTACATTTCCATCCATAAAACCAATAGGAATATATTTTCTTTTTTCTGATGAATGACGAGGTATAACAATAAATTGCTCTCCAAGATTTTGAGTAATTTGAGCAAACAAAGTCGGCGTAAGCGCTAGTTTTCTAGTTGATGCAGCTTTACTGCTTTCTCTCATATCTTTTACAATTTTTATTCTTTCTAAAACTCCTGGACATTGTCTGATTTCTGATGGATTTGCACCTTTTAACCATAAACAATACCTATTCTTATTATATAAAAATTCATCGGCACCAGGAAATAAATGGATCCATTTTTCACATATAGGATTATCTTTTATTAACTTATTCTTCTCTTCTTCATTTAAAATAAATCCACCATTATCTCTAGGCATATTTCCAAACGACATTTTTAAAACATCACAAATAGGAGTTCTTCTAGATTCTATATAAACATCATCAGCTGCAACTAAATATGAATTTATATTGTCAACATACTCAAAATTTTTTTCATTGTAATACAATTTCTTTGTTTTTATGTTAAAACTAGCAAAACCTATAATAACACAATGTACATGAGCTTTTATATTTGCTTCACTATCCCATCTAAAAGATCTATAAGCAAAGTGAATGAAAAAGTCAAAAGATTCTTTTAAATATTTGAACAATATAGCAGGTTGCTCTCCTTGACAAATAGAGTTTGTAGAAACCAATGCACACTTTATTTTGGTATTCCTTATGTATTTCAAACATTTTACGTACCAAGCTGAAACATAATCAATCTCTCCAAAACCTTTTTCATCATCAAACAAAGATAATAATTCCTGTTTTTGATTTGCATTCATATACATACCACCAATAAAAGGTGGGTTACCCATGATATAATTTAACGAATTTTGATCAATTAAATTTTCCCAATCATAAGTTAAAGCATTTGCCTCTATAATATTAGTATATGTTTTAAGCGGGAAAAAATCTAAATTGGAATACACAATATGTTTAGTCTCTTCAAGCATTTGAGCCTCTGCAATCCATAAAGCTGTCTTTGCAACGGATACAGCAAAATCATTTATCTCTATACCATAAAACTGATTGATAGATACTTTGATTGGATTTAACTTTTTGTCTTCGAAACCAATAGTTATTTTATTATACTTCAACTTTAAAATTTCGTTTTCTAATCTTCTTAAGCTAATGTATGTTTCAGTCAAAAAATTACCAGAACCACAAGCTGGGTCTAAAAATTTAAGTGAGGCAAGTTTCTGTTGAAACTGTTCTAATTTTATGTCTCTTTCTCTTTTCAATCCCTTAATTTCATTAAATTCTTGTTTTAAATCATCCAAAAATAATGGATCTATTACTTTATGAATATTTTCAATTGAAGTATAATGCAT
>Ga0247610_10004473_pt1 | contig 14971 bp, 11 predicted proteins | sample 174DNAGHGhighgp2_FD_193483 | JGI IMG/M metagenome (GOLD analysis project Ga0247610, IMG submission 193483) | Sheep rumen microbial communities from Palmerston North, Manawatu-Wanganui, New Zealand - 1742 DNA GHGhigh gp2 | ecosystem: Host-associated > Mammals > Digestive system > Stomach > Rumen... | reverse complement strand
TAAGTTCCGGCCCGCCATGTATCTTCGCTGCGGGCAAGCACCAGCTTCTGGAATCCATATTCGGAAAAAGCCTGATGAAACCTTGAAAAATCATTATGATAATCTTCTCGGGTAACAGTATGACTGGACTGGTTTTGGCTACCCGGATGATAGAATAAATCCTGCATTGCCGACACCTCGTCGGGCAAGCATCGCCGTAGCACATCAGGACGCAGCAACAAGATGGGCAAAGTATCACCTACATGAAAGGGCGCAATCACAAAACCGCCATCATCATCCAATTCTCTCAACGAGGAAAAGGACGATGGCACACCATCCTGGCCCACCAGTGTGCAATGACCAGTGTGCGGCAGACGATATATTGCAAAAGCATCCAAACCTGTTAGTACCTAAAACAGTTAGTTTACTCCATGCCGGTAAGCCGGTCAATGAGAGCCGATACGTCACCGATGGAAACAGAGCCGTCAAGGTTCACGTCGGCAAATAGTGCCCTGTCGGTCTCACTGCCCAAGAGGATGTCGATGAGAGCCGATACATCGGCAATGGAAACGGCACCATCACCGTTAATGTCGCCCACATCCTCGATGGGCACGATAGTCTGGAATCTATTCCACATCCTAGCCTCGCGATAGGCTTCAACCGACGCTTTGTGAACATAGAGTGGCGTTCTGGAAAAAGCAACATCCATACCTTGCTCATTGGCTCGGGGCGGAACCGTTGCCCAGCAAATGACGAGTTTGACATTAGAAAGGTAATTAAGAGCTCCGTAGGTCAATGAGTCAATATTCGCTCCTAACTCCAACCTTTCGATTTCAGGACAATGGGCTAATGCATAGTGCTCAATATACGTCGTTCCTGCAGGAGCGTCTTTGTCACCAATTTTCAGTTTTTTCAATGAGGTGCATTCATAGATGGCGGTATTGCCCAGGAGGGTGCAAGTTCCCGGGATATCCAATTCGGTCAACGAAGTGCATTTATAGAAGCATCCGTAACCGATACTTGTGATATTTCTGCTCAAGTGCACTCTCTTCAATGACGGGCACACATAGAACACGCTCTTATTCATGGTTGTAACAGTATTCGGCATATCCAAGGATTCTAATGCAGGGCAATAGGCAAATGCCTGATCACCAAATTCTTCCAGGCAACTGCCCTCTTCAAACGTGACAGTTTTCAAGATTTCACATTCACTGAAGGTATAATCTCCAATGTATCTTACATTGTGTGGAATTATTATCTCCTCCAACGAGTTACACCCATAGAAGCACGAACTCTTAATTGAATCAAGACTGGCAGGCAAGTGCACATAACTCAGTTTTGGGCATTGCCCAAAGACCGTTACACCCATTTTGCTAACCCCGTCAGGAACATATATCGATTCAATGTTGTCGCATCCGCTGAAAATGTTCATTCCGAACTTGGTAACAGTCTCAGGAATGTTGACTTCAGTCAGGTTGTCGCAATTATGAAGGCAGTAGTCACCCACAGTCGTCACCGTACTCGGAATGTCGAACGATGTGGCTGGTGCTGCTTGAGGATAGGCTACCAACGTCGTCATGTCTTTGGAATAGAGAATGCCACCGACAGCACAGTATTTGGAATTAAACGGACTACAGGTATAGCTTTCCAAACTGGTGAGAGCAGCAAAAACATTGTAGGCAATGTCAGTGAGATTACGAGTGATATTAATGCTTGTAATTCTACTGCATCCATAGAAAGCCCATCGACCGATGCTGACAAGAGAATTAGGAAACTCTAAAAACTCCAGACTTCCACAGCCATTAAATGCCCATTCATCAATCTTGGTGACACCTTCAGGAATATCAACCGATTTAATGCTGCAGCCTGCAAAGGCATTTCTGCCAATGCGAGTAACATGATAGGTAATACCTTCATAGATGACTGTAGAGGGGATAGAAACATCATCCGTATACTTGTTATCGCCACTGGTCACCTCAATCTCATCGTCACCGATAATGCTATAATAGATATCATCCACCATAAAATCATAAGCCGATGCAGTTAAACAACTGAGCAGCAGCAAAGAAAAAACATATAATTTTTTCATAATTCTAGAGTTTTTAGAGGGTTACTAATTATACAATTATTGCTGATTGTTAAGGAATTCCACCAGGCGGGCGACAGCGCGACCACGGTGACTAATGCTGTTCTTTTGTTCAGGTGACATTTGGGCAAAGGTGCTGCCATCTCCCTCAACAGGCTGGAAGATACTGTCATAGCCGAAACCGCCCGTGCCATGACGCTCGGTGAGGATAATTCCCTCGACCTGACCTTCAAACATGTGCATTTCATTACCCTGCAGCAACGCTATGGCTGTGCGGAAGCGAGCCTTGCGGTCGGTCACACCATCCATTTTTTTTAACACCTTATCGATGTTGGCCTCACTGTCGTGTCCAGGACCGGCATAACGTGCTGAATGCACTCCCGGTTCACCGCCAAGCGCATCAATTTCCAGACCGGTGTCGTCACTAAAACAGTCATAGCCATAATGTTCCTTGACATATTCAGCCTTCATTCGTGCATTGCCCTCGATGACATCTGAGGTTTCGGGGATATCTTCATGGCAGCCAATATCGGCCAAACCCAATATCTCATAGGTATCACCCAGCATTTGACGCAGTTCCTGCAACTTGTGGGCATTATTGGTAGCAAAAACTATCTTCTTCATTTTCCAAACAATCATATTATAAACTACGAATTACACGAATTAAACTTATTGATTTATTCGTCTAATTCGCGTAATTCGTAGTTAAATGTTGATTACACGACGATGTTGACGAGCTTGCCCTTAACGAAGATGATCTTCCTGGGTTCCTTGCCTTCAAGCCAGCGCTCGGCATTGGCATCGGTAAGGGCCAGGCGTTTCACTTCTTCCTCATCGGCATCGGCAGGCACCTCGATAGTAAAGCGGGACTTGCCGTTGAACGACACACCATACTTCACCGTCGATTCCTTGAGATACTCCTCGTTCCACATGGGCCATTGTGCGTCACACACGGTGGTTTCGTGACCCAGCACATGCCACAGTTCCTCAGCGATGTGCGGAGCAAAGGGTGCCAGCAAAATTACTATCGGTTCAAAGACTTCGCGGGAACGGCACTTCAGACTCGTCAACTCGTTGATACAAATCATGAAGGCTGCTACAGAAGTATTATAGCTGAAGCTTTCGATGTCGCCACTCACCTTCTTGATGAGTTTGTGCACCGATTTAAGTGCATTGGCACTAGGCTGCTCATCGGTGAGCTGCATTTCATCTCCCTTGTAGAAGAGTGACCACAGACGCTTGAGGAAGCGATTCACACCGTCAATGCCGTTGGTGTCCCACGGCTTGCTGGCCTCGACAGGACCCAAGAACATTTCATACAAGCGCAACGTGTCGGCACCGTAACGATCCACAATGTCATCGGGATTGACAACATTGAACATTGACTTAGACATCTTTTCAATGGCCCAACCACAAATGTACTTGCCGTTCTCCAGGATGAATTCGGCATTATTGAATTCGGGCCTCCACTGGCGGAATGCCTCTATATCGAGCGCATCCTTATCCACGATGTTTACATCCACATGAATGGGTGTTACATCATATTTATCCTTCAGGTTGAACGAGACGAACGTATTGGTGTCCTTGATGCGGTAAACAAAGTTGCTGCGTCCCTGAATCATACCCTGATTGACGAGTTTACGGAAGGGCTCGGCCTCGCATACATAGCCATAGTCGTAGAGGAACTTGTTCCAGAAACGACTGTAAATCAAGTGACCTGTTGCATGCTCGGTACCACCCACATAAAGATCTACCTGGCGCCAGTAATCATTGGCCTCGTGCGACACAAGTGCCTCATCGTTGTGCGGATCCATGTAGCGCAAGTAATAGGCCGAAGAACCGGCAAATCCCGGCATGGTATTTAGTTCCAGCGGATATCCGTCTTCGGTCACCCAATTCTTGGCTCGTCCCAGAGGAGGTTCACCTGTCTCGGTGGGCAGGAATTTGTCTACCTCGGGCAACAGCAAGGGAAGTTTGCTCTCATCGAGCGGTTGCGGCTGGTTGTTATCATCATAGTAGATGGGGAACGGCTCACCCCAATAGCGCTGACGGCTAAAAATGGCATCGCGCAGACGGTAATTCACCTTCACGCGCCCGATGCCTGCCTCCTCGATGTACTGCTTGGTCTTGGCAATAGCCTCCTTGACGGTCAAGCCGTTGAGCTGCAGGCGCTCGTTAGACGAGTTGGCCATGATGCCTTCCTTGGCGTCAAAACTCTCCTCGCTCACGTCGGCACCCTCAATCAACGGAATGATGGGAAGATCAAAGTGCTTGGCAAAAGCATAGTCGCGGCTGTCGTGTGCTGGAACCGCCATGATGGCACCAGTACCATAACCAGCCAATACATAATCACTTATATATATAGGTATATTCTTGCCAGTGACAGGATTGACAGCATAGCTGCCCGTAAACACACCGCTCACTTTCTTCTCAATCATGCGCTCACGCTCGGTCTTGTGCTTCACCTCATCAAGGTAGGCATCAACAGCGGCACGCTGATCGGCTGTCACCACATCGTCAACATATATGCTCTCGGGAGCCAGCACCATGAAGGTGACACCGAAGATGGTATCGGCCCTGGTGGTGAAAATCAGCAGGCTCTTGTCACTGTCGGCGATGGGGAAGGTCATTTCGGCACCCTCACTGTAACCAATCCAGTTGCGCTGTGTTTCCTTAATCGATTCGGTCCATTCAATGGTATCCAGGTCACGCAACAGGCGTCCGGCATAGGCTGAAACACGCAAACACCACTGGCGCATCATCTTCTGCTCCACGGGATAGCCACCACGCAGCGACACGCCCTCGCTCACCTCGTCGTTGGCGAGCACGGTACCCAACTTGGGACACCAGTTTACCATTGTGTTGCCCAAATAGGCGATGCGGTAGTTCATGAGCAAGTCATTACGCTGCACTTGAGTCATAGCATTCCACTCATCGGCTGTGAACTCGTCGGAACTAGCGGTATGGGCATTGCAGCCTTGGGTACCATGCTTTTCGAAGTGCTCCACCAATTCTTGAATGGGACGAGCCTTGTCGAGTTCAGTGTTATAATAGCTCTTGAACATCTGCAGGAATGCCCACTGCGTCCATTTGTAATACTTGGGGTCGCAGGTGCGCACCTCACGGTCCCAGTCATAGCAGAAGCCAATCTTATCCAACTGCTCGCGGTAGCGTGCAATGTTTTGGTTTGTGGTGATTTCAGGATGCTGACCTGTCTGAATAGCATATTGCTCGGCTGGCAGACCATAGGCGTCATAACCCATGGGATGCAACACGTTGAAACCTTTCAGACGCTTGTAACGTGCATAAATGTCACTGGCAATATATCCCAGGGGATGTCCTACATGAAGTCCTGCTCCCGAGGGATAAGGGAACATGTCGAGCACATAGAACTTGGGCCGGTTGCTGTCAATATCGCACTTATAGGTGTGATGTTCACGCCAGTATTGTTGCCACTTTTGTTCTATCTCATTAAAGTTATAATCCATTTTTTAGTATTATATAGTTTTTAGTTTTAATTTTCTAGAGTAATTTTTTGATGTCTTCCTCGATGAGCTTGATATCGGTAGTGGGCTCGTAACGTTGCACTACATTACCTTCTCTGTCAATAAGAAACTTGGTAAAGTTCCACTTGATGTCGGGTTTGCTGGCATAGTCGGGATCGGCCTTGGACAGCATGTCATTGAGTAAATTGCCAATCTTGTTATCAAGATCAAATCCCTTGAAACCTTGTTTTGACTTCAGGAAAGTGAACAGTGGTGACTCGTTCTCGCCATTGACCTCAATTTTTTTGAACTGCGGAAATTCGGTGCCGAAGTTCAGGGTGCAGAACTGATGAATTTCTTCCTCAGTGCCAGGAGCCTGCTCACCGAATTGGTTGCAGGGAAAATCCAGAATTTCCAGTCCTTGCTCTCTATAATTCTTATATAGTGCCTCAAGTTCCTCATATTGAGGTGTGAAACCACAACGGGTTGCTGTATTGACGATAAGTAATACCTTTCCCTTATATTCGGTTAACGACACGTCGTTTCCACGTCGATCCTTTACAGTGAAATCATACACATTCTGTGCCATAGTATTTAATATATTTAAAATAATAAACAGTGATACAAAGCTTAACTTTTTCATTTACTATATACTTGAAAATTGATAATTCCATCATTTGATGATTCCCAAGTCACGTGAGATATCCAGCATGCGCTGAATGGGTTTCACGGCACGCTCAGCAATTTCGGGAGATACCTCAATTTCGGGAGCCATGAACTTGAGTGAATTATAAAGTTTCTCTAAAGTGATCAATTTCATATATTCGCACTCGTTGCATGCGCATGTGCCATCCTCGGGCGGAGCAGGAATGAAAGTCTTGTCGGGGCAACGGCGCTGCATCTCAATGAGAATACCACTCTCGGTGCAGACAATGAATTCCTTGCTTTCACTATCCACTGCATAGTTTAGCAGTGCCTGAGTCGATCCCACTTTGTCGGCCATAATGCGTACAGGCTTGGGACACTCGGGATGAACCAGCACCTTGGCATCGGGATAATCGCGCTTGAGATCTACAATCGCGGCAACACTGAATTTTTCATGCACATGGCAAGCGCCGTCCCACAGCAGCATCTCACGACCAGTAATGCTGTTGATATAGTTGCCCAAGTTGCGGTCAGGACCGAAAATGATTTTTTCGTCCTGAGGCAAACTGCCGACTATTTCTTTGGCATTGCCCGAAGTTACTACCACGTCAGTCACCGCCTTGACGGCTGCGCTTGTATTGACATAGCTGATTACAGTGTGATCGGGGTGCTCGTTGACGAATTTTTCAAACTCATCAGCAGGGCAACTATCGGCCAGCGAGCAGCCGGCACTCAAGTCGGGCACAATCACCGTCTTGTCGGGGCACAAAATCTTGGCAGTCTCACCCATGAAATGCACACCACACAATATAATAACAGGTGCATCGGTCTTGGCAGCCAACTGAGCCAATGCCAGGCTGTCGCCGATATAGTCGGCCAGCTGCTGGATTTCCTCACGCTGGTAGTAGTGTGCCATGATGACTGCGTTGCGCTCTTTCTTGAGGCGCAAGATTTCCTCTTTCAGGTCGATTCCCTTTTCAATGGGCTCATCGACAAATCCGTTTTGAACATTCATTATTTATATATTTAGTTTTTTAGTTTTTTAAAATTTATAATTCATCTACAACAATAATGCCTGTCAATTGTGTTGAAAACTATTTTGGCTTTCATGATTGATTTTCAATTATCAACAGCCCAGACGACTTATTGATAATTAATTTACAAGCCTAATTGCTGTGTTATAGCTGTTTCACAACTTTATTAACAGGGTGTAAACAACCTGCAAAGTTAATAAATTTCGATGAATTTTTGTCACAAAAGGTGATGAAAACCGTGTTCAAATACCAATAAAAAATTTGTGCTAACTTTTTTGACGATTTAAAAAAGAATGATAAGCCGCATTGATTTGAATTTGTCAAGTGTTTTTTATTGTTTTTTTTCAAACAGTTTTCAACATCAATTGACAAGGTTGTTGACATGAGAATTAATAGTTGTGGTTGCCAGCTGCCATTAGATATTCAAGAATATCTAACCACACTTGATGGCATGAGTGGAAGATTGTTTGTACCTTTGTGGTGAGAAACAATGATCGAGAATTATGGCAAGAAAGAAATCGATGCTGGAACTGCATCGTGTGGATGTTGAGGAATATAAGCAGGTAGCAAAGCTACCTGTGACAATTGTGCTGGATAACGTGCGCAGTGAGATGAATGTTGGATCGGTGTTCAGAACTGCCGATGCATTCCTTATTGAGCGCATCTGTCTGTGCGGCATCACGCCACAACCTCCCAAGCCTGAAATTCACAAGACAGCTCTGGGTGCTGAGGAGTCGGTTGCTTGGGAATATTTTCCAAGTGCCCTTACCGCCGTTGAGCAGCTGAAGGCTGCGGGTTATCTTGTGTGTTCGATAGAACAGGTGCACGACAGTGTTTGTCTGGCAGATTTTGTTGTTGACGATGAACGACCAGTGGCTATTGTCATGGGTAATGAAGTAAAGGGAGTGAGTCAAGAGGTAGTAGACGCTAGCGACTGTTGTGTGGAAATTCCACAGGAAGGCACCAAGCATTCTTTAAATATATCGTGTTGTGCAGCCATCGTGATGTGGCATGTTTTTGAGGGGTTGAAACTAAGAAAAAAAGTTATTAACAACCTGTAGAAAGACGATTATTAAAGGGAAAAACGGCAAGAAATAGCCTTTTTGGGGCGTAAATTTAGTTAATTATTGAATGTTAAAGACCTTTTTTTTTAACATTCTTTTTTTGATGTCAATTTAGAAGGTCATCTTTTAATTTTTTGTCATTTATTATTGATTTTCAGTAGTTTATAAAAAAATATGTAATATTTTTCTTATATTTTTACATTTTATGATAAATGAATGTGAAAAGATAGAATGTGCTAGAATTTAGTTAAAACAAAGCAATTATTATGCTCATTTTACAAACATTTACTATTTTTGCAAACTTGTATTTTATCGATAGCAACTTAAAAATTAGTATCATCGAGAACGTACATGTAGCAGATTTTTAAGAACACATTTTACTAATTGTATTAATTAATAAACACAACTTTTTATGAAGAAGCTATTTCTATTATTGTTTGCGATGTGCTTCATGGCACTCTCGGCTTATGCCGACCGCACAATCAGCGGGCAAGTATTGGATGCAGCCAGCGGTGAACCACTGATTGGCGCAACAGTACAAGGACTCGGCGTGAATCATGGCACGGCAACCGATGTCGATGGACATTTCGTGTTGAACCTGCCCGATCACGTGAAGTATGTAAATGTTTCTTATGTGGGCTATGCCACTCGTCAGGTGGAGGTAGCACCGCAGATGGTTATCAAGCTTTCTGACTCAGGTCAGAGCCTTGATGAGGTGGTTGTTGTCGCTTATGGTAGTGCAAAGCGCCAGTCAATTACCGGTTCAATTTCAGTAGTTGATGAGAAGAAAATCAAGGACCGCATCGGTTCTTCAGTAACTGCCGCTCTTGAGGGTAGCACTCCCGGTATCCAGGTGAACAACACCTATGGTGAGCCTGGTGCTGCTCCCAGCATCCGCATTCGTGGTATCGGTAGTATCACTGGCTCGAGCACTCCTCTCTATGTAGTTGATGGTGTGGCATTTGATGGTAACATTGCCGAAATCAACCCCATTGATATCGAGAGCATGAGTGTCTTGAAGGATGCTGCATCGGCTGCCCTGTATGGTAACCGTGCTGCTAACGGTGTTGTGCTGATTACTACTAAGAAAGGTAATTATGCCAATAAGCCCGTTGTTACACTTCGCATCAATCAAGGTATGTACAAGCGCGGTATCGCTGAATATGATCGCATGGGTGCTGACCAGTGGATGGAGGCTTCATGGCAAGCCATGAAGAACTACGCCATGAACGGTAGCATGGGTCTTGACGCTGCCGCCGCCGCACAATATGCTACTGAGCATTTGATTACTGACTATGCTCAGCGCAACATCTACAATGGCGAGTATAACAAGTTGTTTGATGCCAATGGTAAGCTCGTTGCCCAGGTTCTTCCCGGTTATGATGACCTGGATTGGGAGAAGGACGTTGAGCGCACTGGTTATCGTCAGGATTATACCCTCTCGGGCACCGCTGGTAGCGAGAAGTATAACATGTATGCTTCGGCTGGTTACCTCAACGAGAAAGGTTACATCTATGCAAGTGCCTATGAGCGTTTCACTGGCCGTGTAAATACCAACTTCACTCCCAGTGACTGGTTCAAGGCTGGTATTAACCTGAGTGGTACCTATGCAACCCGTAACTTCAACGACAATGCAACGGGTAACTACTATGCTAACCCCTTCTATACAGCCCGTTACATGGCTCCTGTTTATCCCCTGTTCTTGCACAATCCTGATGGCTCCTACCTGCTTGACGAGAACGGCAATAAGCAGTATGATACTTCATCCTCTTATCTGGACAACCGCAACGTTGCCTTTGAGCTCCGCAATGACTTCGATCGTCGTCGCCGTGCTGTAGTTGAGGGTATGGCCTATGGCACCTTCACTCTGCCTGCCGGCTTCTCGATCACGTTGAAGGCCGACTTCATGCACTCAAACACCAATCGCCGTCATTTCAACAACCCGCTTATTGGTGATGGTGCTACCAACGGTGGCCGTCTGTCGAGCTATGCCTATGAGTACAACACCCGCACTGCTCAGGAGATTCTGAACTGGAACCGTGACTTTGATCGTCACCACGTTGATATCATGCTGGCTCATGAGAACTATGAGTACAATAGCCGTTCAGCCTATGGTATGAACACTGGTTCGGCAGCCGATGGTATTTATACCCCCGGTAACTTCCAGACCAACTCCTATTTCCTGGGTTCGGACGATGAAGACAAGACTGAATCCTATCTGGGTCGTGCTCGCTACAACTACTATGAGAAATACTTCGTTGATTTCTCATTCCGTCGCGATGGTTCTTCACGCTTTGCCAAGGACAACCGCTGGGGTAACTTCTATTCGTTCGGTGTAAACTGGAACATCAAGAAGGAGAACTTCCTGCAGGATGTTAACTGGCTCGATCAGCTGCGCATTCGCGCTTCCTATGGTGAAACTGGTAACAACATGGGCGTTAGCCTCTATGCTTACCAAGCACTTTATTACATTGAGAAGAACGCAGGTAGCGCTGCCTTCATGAAGCAGAGCCTTGCTGCCAACGACATCAAGTGGGAGACCTGCCAGAATATCGACTTCGGTATCGAGGGTCGCGTATTTGACCGCTTGAACTTCAACTTCGTTCTGTTTGACAAGCGCAACAAGGACCTGTTGTTCGCTGTTCCCCTGCCTCTGTCGGCTGGTTCGTTTGTTTGGGGCGATGACTACAACATGAGCATCTACAAGAACATCGGTACCATTTCTAACCGCGGTATTGAGATTTCGTTGAGCGCTGACGTTCTCCGTGGCCGTGACCTCAACTGGACTCTGTCAACCGAGGGTACTTTCATGAAGAGCAAAATCAAGAAGTTGCCTGGTGGCAAGGACATTATCCATGGCCAGCAGAACTACTCTGAGGGTCATGACCCCTATGAGTTCTACACCTATCACTTTGTTGGTGTTGACCAGATGACCGGTCGCTCACTCTACACCATCGATCCTGATATGGCTGAACGCGCTATTGCTGCTGGTGAGGCTGTTACCATCGGTGACGAGACCTACACCACCCTGCCTGGTTCTTATGGCAAGCGTGACTGGGCTGGCACTGCTCATCCCTGGTTCTATGGTTCGTTCAATTCTGTTCTGCAATATAAGGGCTTTGCTTTGAACGCTCTGTTCACCTATAGCTTGGGTGGCAAGATTTATGACAGCGCTTACCAGAGCCTGATGTCAACCAATACAGCTTCTTCGGCAAGTGCAAATCACGTTGATCTGAAGGATTCGTGGAACGGTATTCCCGCCGGCATGACCGAGGATTCTCCCAACCGCATCGATCCTAAGGGTCTTCCTCAGCTCGACTTTGAGTACAGCTCTTATAACAACGCTACCAGTGACCGCTGGTTGACCAGTGCTTCCTACTTCGTAGTGAAGAACATCAGCCTGAGCTATAGCCTGCCCAAGCTGGTGATGAACAAGATTGGCATGCAGGGCCTCACCCTCACTGCTGGTGTCGAGAACCTCGCAACCTTTACTGCCCGCAAGGGTATGAACCCCCAGTTCAACTTCAGCGGTGGTTCTGACAACACCTATGTTACCGCTCGTGTATTCAACTTTGGTGTTCAGTTCCAATTCTGATAATCAGTCAATATTATTATTATCAATTTCTAAATGAAACTTATTATGAAAAAGTATATATATAGGTTTTTATTGAGCGGTCTGCTGGTTGGTGCTGCAATGGTTACGACCTCTTGTGGTGGTGATTATCTTGAGACGAAACCCACCGAGTCGATCAGCGATGCTTCGGCCGTTGCCACTGTCGACAATGCTTATAAGGCTTTGAACGGTGTGGCTAAGACAATGACCATCCAGCATGGTAATTATAGCCAGGGTTTCTGCGGTGAGAACTGCATCATGCGCCTCTACGAGAACTATCCCTCTCAGGACTATTATTACAACCAGTATGCTTCAGGTTGGGCTGCTATCCACAACCAGACGATGCACACTAACAAGTCCACCATCTATAACCACTATGCATGGTACTACTATTATCAGATTATCACTCAGGCCAATGTGATTATCAACCGCATTGACAATGCTGAGGGTTCTGAGGGTGACAAGAAGTTCATCAAGGCTTCGGCTCTGACCTTCCGTGCCTACAGCTATGAGAAACTGATTCACTTCTACTGCGTTCGTTGGAAAGATTCCAACAATGGTAGTGCACAGGGTCTGCCCCTGCGTCTTGATGAGTCGACTGGTGACCTTGCTCCCTCGACCATGGCTGAGGTTTATGCCCAGATTTACAAGGACCTGGACGAGGCTATTGCTCTGTTCAACGAGAGCGGTGTTGACCGCAAGTCTGGCCAGTGCTGGATTGCTAACCTGAACGTGGCACACGCCGTTTATGCTCGTGCCGCCCTCTACAAGGAGGACTATCAGACTGCCCTCAACCATGCTAAGCTGGCCGAGGATGGTTATCCCTTGATGAGCAACGATGCTTATGCATCAGGTTTCTGCCGTCCCACCAGCGAGTGGCTCTTCGGTAGCTATGGTAGTGCTGACGAGAACAACTGGTACTGGAGCTATGGTACCCAGTACAGCTGCAACGGTTACTATGCTTCCAACACCCAGAATGGTGCTGGTACCATCAGCCGTGAGCTCATCAACCGCATTCCAGATGAGGACTTCCGCAAGTCGCTGTTCCTCACCGAGAGTGGCCTGGGTATTGATGCCAACGATATCAGCCAGGTTGAGCATACCTATGGTTACATTGGTCTGACCGCCAACCTCCAGTTCTCGAACATGGATGCTTACATGAAGGCTTACAACTACGTTCAGGAGCATGCTGCTGGTGGTTTCTCTGAGCCTTATGCTGCTGGTGTTTATCACCTGGGCGCTCACTTGAAGTTCTATGTATTCGACACCCCGGGTGTTGGTTACCTGCCCTTCATCCGCACCAGCGAGATGCTGCTCATCGAGGCTGAGTGCTACTACTTCATGAACCAGCCTGCCAATGCTCAGGATGCCCTCGTTCGCTTGAACGCCGGTTCAGGCCGTAACCCGGGCTACACCTGCAGCAAGACCGGTCAGGACCTCTTCAACGAGATTGCTGACTACCGTGCACTCGAGCTCTGGGGTGAAGGCTTCCAGTGGAGTGACTTGAAGCGCTGGAAACTGCCCGTTGAGCGTCACGGTTGGGACGAGGGTGGTAACGCCCATCCCGCAGTTGCTGTAACCATTCTGCCCACTGATGTTAACAATTGGGTATGGGAAGTTCCCTTGAAGGAGACCGACTACAATGATGGTTACGCCGATCCCAATGGTCCTACTGCACAGTAATCTTTGAATTAGATTATATCACTTCATCCATCAGGGGATGTGTCACACGGCACATCCCCTGTTTTTCATTAGGTCAAGCAAAGACACTCCACCTTCTTCATCATTTCATACATTAATCCCTCCATTATATCCAATACGCTTCAAAATGCTTGGTCTCAGGCCTGGTGGGAGCATAACTTTGCATCAACAAAACAATTTAAAAGCTCAAAGTTATGGCAACCAAGACCTCAAATAATATCAACGGGCAAGGCGTTAGCAAGAATCAACTGTCGGCAATCAGTGGCGCGATAATGCGTGTGCTGGTTGTTATCCTTGTTATGATGGCTGCCATGACGGCAACTGCACAGACACGTTTTGGCATTGTTGCCGGTATTGTTGTTGAGAACGGAATGCCGAGTGAGGATGAAAAGGAGAAAAGCAATCGCTTGGGATATACTGCTGGTGCAGTGGTTGACTTTAATCTTCCCGTGCAGGGCCTCGGCCTGGAAGTTGGTGCAAAGTACACCAAGCACACCTATGGCAAGCCGAGCATGGAGCAGTACTCGGTTGATGTCCCTGTTCACGTGCGCTATCGCCTTGATGTTCCTGTTGTCGAGAAGGTGGTTGCTCCCTATGCTTTCACTGGACCGTCGGTATCGGCTGGAGTCAGCAACAAGATGCCCACTAGCTTGAGTGACGTCAAGATGAGTTTGGCATGGAATGTGGGTGCCGGCTTTGAGATGGCAAAGCACGTTCGCATGGCTGCCACTTACAGCATACAGGTTTCCAAGACCGATGTGGTGAACAACGGTTCGCTTGTGAAAGGCAAAAAAGGCAACTGCTGGACCATCAGCGCCTCCTACATGTTCTGATAATTATTGGCCAAAACTGCAGTTTTTGTGCAGTTTTGGCCAATAATTAAGTTTGGGTTTGATTTCTAGCGTGTGATTTATTCTTCGTCGGGGTCGCTGACTACCTGGAAATCCTTGTTCTCGTCCTCGTATTCATCGGCCCAGTACTCTTCACTCCACTGTTTGCTGCCCGAGTCCACCATCTTGCCGCCGGCGTTGGGTGCCTCTTCCTCGAGATCCTCGGCTCCAAAGATGAAGTTGTCCTCGGCCTGTTCGCGATGGCGAGCGTCAAGGTCATGGTGCGTCAGGGTTTCAGGAATGCGGTTGCGTTCATCGTTGATGGTGCGCCACAGCAGGTCCTTGAGCTCGGTCAGTCCCATTTGGGCTACGCTCGAAATAAAGACGCTGGGCACTTCATCGGGGACCTCGGGACGCATCTGCTCGATGAGTTCGTCATCAAGCATGTCACACTTGGTGATGGCCAGCACGCGCGGCTTTGATACCAGGTCGGGGTTAAACGTTTCCAATTCATGGCACAGGATGTCATACTCC
>Ga0247610_10004472_pt1 | contig 14971 bp, 15 predicted proteins | sample 174DNAGHGhighgp2_FD_193483 | JGI IMG/M metagenome (GOLD analysis project Ga0247610, IMG submission 193483) | Sheep rumen microbial communities from Palmerston North, Manawatu-Wanganui, New Zealand - 1742 DNA GHGhigh gp2 | ecosystem: Host-associated > Mammals > Digestive system > Stomach > Rumen... | reverse complement strand
TAAATATTAGTCTTTCAAAACCTTATAGTAATGATTCAATTTTAGATTTTAAAGCATCTAATATAGGTATAGCTACATCATCACCTAAATATCAATATAGTGTTATTAATGGTGAAAAATATCATCATTTAATTAATCCATTTACTGGATATCCATCTAATATATATGATTCAGTAAATGTTATTGGAAATAATAATATGAAAAATGATATTTATTCAACTGCATTCTTTTCAATGAGTGTTGATGATGTTAAGGAATATGTCAAGGATAAGGATATAAATGTTATTTTATATAAGGATAATGAAATAATATATCAAAAGGAGAAATTATGGGTAGATTAAGAAATGATATCATCCTCATAATTGTTATTGCTGCCCTAATAATTTCTTCATTTGTATGGTGGTTTTTAAGTAGTGTGGATGAACCTAATAAATTATATGTAAATATTTATTATGATGAACAATTGCTATATTCAACTCCATTAGAAGAAAATCATGAATATGAGGTTCAAGGTAAGATAGGTAAAGTTCATATAGTAATTAAAGATGGATATGTAAGTATTGTTGAATCTGATTGTCCAAATCACATTTGTGTAGAAGAGGGTAAAAAGAATAAGAATAATGATACTATTACATGCCTTCCTAATTTAGTTTATGTAAAGATAGGAGGACATGTCGATGTTTAATATTAAAAGAATTAGTATTATAGCTATGCTACTCGCAATGGCAATTGTAGTATCTGTATTAGAATCATTTATTCCTATGTTTATTCCTGGATTCAAGCTTGGTCTTGCAAATGTAATTATCTTAATAATGCTTTATGAATTTAAGGTTGGTGAAGCATTCTCAGTTCAAATATTAAGAATAGTAATAGTAGGATTATTAAGAGGTACATTCCTATCTCCAATATTCCTAATGTCATTAGCTGGTGGTCTATTATCATTTGTATTTATGTTATTATTTACTAAGGTTAGATTGTTTACTCCAATTGGCGTTTCAGTAGTTGGAGCTGTAATGCATTCACTTGGTCAAATAATAGTAGCTATATTTATAATAGGTACAAATGCTGTTATTTATTATTTCCCATTTGTAGGATTATTATCCTTAGGATCAGGTATATTATCTGGTTTAATTGCCTATACTTATTTAAAGAGAAGTATAACAGGAAGATTTGTTGAGGTTAAAAATTACAATAATTTGGATATTGATAGTCAATAATATTGACTTTTAGTAAGCATTATAGTATTATTTTTATCGAGCAAAGGCGCTCTACGATAATATTATGATAGCAAAGTCGCATAATGCTTTTTTATGCGACTTTTTTTATTGAATATTTTCGTATATCGAAGGAAAAGGATAGGTAAAAAAATGAAAAACTACACAAAAGAGGATATCAGACGTATTTGTAAGGAAGAAAACATCAAATATATCAGAATGATGTTTACAGATATGTTAGGTATGCTAAAGAACGTTGAAATCCCAGTTACAAGACTAGAGGATGCATTAAGTAACCAAGTAATGTTTGATGGTTCATCTATTGAAGGTTTCGTAAGAATTTTCGAAGCAGATATGTTCTTACATCCAGATTTAGATACTTTCTTAGTATTATCTTGGGAAAATACTATGTATGGTAAGGTTGCAAGATTTATTTGTGACGTATATAAGCCAGGCGAGGATGGAAAGCATGTTCCATTTGAAGGTGATCCTCGTGGAGTATTAAAGAGAAATTTAGAGGAAATGAAGAAGAGAGGATATACTGCATTCAATTCAGGAATTGAACCAGAATTCTTCTTATTTAAATTAGATGAAAAGGGCAAGGTACAATACCCACTTGAATTCAATGACCATGGTGGATATTTCGACTTAGCTCCAGTAGACTCTGCAGAAGATTGCAGACGTGATATAGTATTAGAATTACAAAAGATTGGATTTATTATTGAGGCTGCTCACCATGAGGTTTCAACTGGTCAGCATGAAATCAATTTCCAATTCAATTCTGCAGTAGAGGCAGCTGATAATGTTCAAACATTTAAGCTTGTTGTAAAGAATATTGCAAGACGTCATGGTTTACATGCAACATTTATGCCAAAGCCAGTTGAGGGTATCAACGGTTCAGGTATGCATGTTAACTGTTCATTAATGAGCAAAGATGGTAAGAATGCATTCTTTGATGAGAATACACCTAACCAATTATCTGAAACAGCTAATAAGTGGATTTCTGGTATTTTAGCTCATGCTAAGGGTTTCTGCTTAATTACTAACCCTATTGTAAATTCATATAAGAGAATCGTTCCAGGATTTGAAGCACCATGCTATATTTCTTGGTCAGATTCAAATAGATCTACAATGATTAGAATTCCAGCAGCTAGAGGTAAGAAGACTAGAACTGAGGTTCGTTCTGTAGATGTTGCAGCTAATCCATATTTAGCTTTAGCAGCTATCTTAAGAGCTGGCTTAGATGGTATTGATGGAAATTGCAAGGAAGTTCCTGCAATTTATGAAAACCTATATAAGTGTACAGATGCTGAAAGAAAAGCTTTAGGTGTTGATTCATTACCTGCAAGCTTAGAGGAGGCAATTATTGCATTTAATGCTGATCCTCTAATGAGCGAGGCTATGGGTCCTCATATTACTGAAAAGTTCGTTGAGGCAAAGACTCAAGAGTGGAATGAATATCGTCGTCACGTTTCTAAGTGGGAAATCGATAGATATATTAATAGATACTAAAAATTGATGAGTTATCCGAAAATTTTTGGATAACTCATTTTTTGTCATATATTTCATATTATATTTAATTTTTAGTATGATATTGAATAATGTTTTAAATTTCAATAATTTTACGAATTTATTTCGGTTAACTAAATATTTTAACGAAGAATAATATTATTTAATATATAAATAATAAAATAATTGTTGACTTATTAATATACTGAAAGTATAATAGAAGCATATTCGAATATCCTATAAAGAGACTATAGAAGGAATCTTTATTCTAGAGATAGGGTGGTTGGTGCAAGCCCGAAATAAAATCCTTTGAATCTACCTCTTTGGAGAATGTAACGAATTCCGGCTAATTCCCGTTATCGAATTTCGAGTGAGGTTACCTAATTAGGGTGGTACCGCGGATTTAAATAATTCGTCCCTTTTTGCAAATATGCAAGAGGGGATTTTTTATTTGTAAGAGAGACTATAAAAAGAAAAGGAGATTAAGATTATGAGTCGTGTTTACAATTTCTCAGCAGGTCCAGCTGTTTTACCTGAAGAAGTATTAAAAGAAGCAGCAGCAGATATGTTAGATTACAAGGGATGTGGAATGTCTGTAATGGAGATGAGCCACAGATCAAAGATGTTTGATAACATCATTAAAGAGGCTGAAGCTGATTTAAGAAAGTTAATGAATATTCCTGATAATTATAAGGTATTATTCTTACAAGGTGGTGCTTCTCAGCAATTCGCAATGGTTCCAATGAACCTAATGAAGAATAAGAAGGCTGGTTATATCTTAACTGGTCAATGGGCTAAGAAGGCATATAGCGAGGCTAAGATTTATGGTACAGCTGTAGAATTAGCATCATCAGCTGATAAGACATTCTCATATATTCCAAATTGTGATGATTTAGCAATCACTGATGATATGGACTATGTATATATTTGTGAAAACAATACAATCTATGGTACTAAGTTCCATAAGTTACCTAATACAAAGGGTAAGCTATTAGTTGCTGACCAATCTTCATGCTTCTTAAGTGAGCCAGTAGATGTAACTAAGTATGGTTTAATCTTTGCTGGTGTTCAAAAGAATGTAGGTCCAGCTGGTATGGTTGTTGCTATCGTTCGTGAGGATTTAATTACTGAAGATGTATTACCTGGAACTCCAACAATGTTAAAGTATAAGACACAGGCTGATAATGATTCATTATATAATACTCCAAACTGCTGGTGTATTTACATTTGTGGTTTAGTATTCAAGTATTTATTAAAGAATGGTGGCTTAGCTGCTATGAAGGAAAAGAACGAAAAGAAGGCTGCTATCCTTTATAATTATTTAGATAACTCTAAGTTATTCAAGGGAACAGTTGAAAAGAATAGCCGTTCATTAATGAACGTTCCATTCATCGTTGATCCAGAAGTAATTACTGATCCTGCTAAGAAGGAAGAGCTAGAGGCTAAGTTCGTTGCTGAATCTAAGAAGGCTGGCTTAGAAAACTTAAAGGGCCACAGAACTGTTGGTGGTATGAGAGCTTCTATTTATAACGCTATGCCAATTGAGGGCGTTGAAGCTTTAGTTAAGTTCATGAAGAAATTTGAAGAGGAGAATTTATAATATGAAGGCTTTTTGCTTAAATAATATTTCTCAGGTTGCTTTAAATAATTTAAAGAATCCTGATACTACAGTAGCTGATATTAATGATGCTGATTCAATTTTAGTTCGTTCAGCTGAAATGAAGGAAATGGAATTAGGTGCTAACATTTTAGCAGTAGCTAGAGCTGGTGCTGGTGTTAACAATATTCCACTAGAGAAGTATGCAAAGCAAGGTGTTGTTGTATTCAATACACCTGGTGCTAATGCTAATGCAGTTAAGGAATTAGTTTTAGCTGGTATGTTAATTGCATCAAGAGATATTATCGGTGGTAATAACTGGGTTAAGGAAAATGCTGCTGATGAAAATATCGCTAAGACTGCTGAAAAGGCTAAGAAGGCATTCGGCGGTTATGAAATTTTAGGTAAGAAGGTTGCAGTTATTGGTTTAGGTGCAATCGGTATTCTAGTTGCTAACTCATGTGTTGCTTTAGGTATGAATGTAATTGGTTATGACCCATATTTATCTACAGCTAACGCATTAAAGTTAAATTCAAAGGTTCAATATACAGCATCTTTAGAGGATGCAGTAAAGGATGTTGATTTCGTAACTATCCACGTTCCTGCGATGGATGCAACTAAGGGCATGATCAGTGCTGATTTAATCGCTAAGATGAATAAGAATACAATCATTCTTAACTTCTCTAGAGATTCATTAGTTAAGGAAGATGCTTTAGCAGCTGCACTTGAGGCTGGTAATATTAGAAAGTATGTTACTGACTTTGCTAATCCAAAATCAGTTACAATGAAGAATACAATCGTATTACCTCACTTAGGAGCTTCAACTGAAGAGGCTGAGGATAACTGTGCTGTTATGGCTGTTGAAGAATTAAAGGATTTCATCGAGCATGGTAACATTAAGAATTCTGTAAACTATCCTGCAATCAATGCTGGTGTAAAGAATGGTGTTGCTAGAATTTGTATTTGCCATACAAATGTTCCTGGTGTTATCAATAAGTTCACTAAGGTTATTTCTGATACAGGCGCTAACATCAATACATTATTAAGCCAATCTAAGGGCGAATTTGCATATACAATTCTTGATACTGATAAGTCTGTTGCTGCAGATGCATTCAATGGTCTTGAAGGTGTAATTAGGGTAAGAGTAATCTAATATGATTAAATTAGGTATGCCACAATTATATGAATATGATTGTATAGAGGATAACCTAAAGCTTGCTAAGAAATTAGGATTAGATTTCATTGAATTAAATCTTAATTTTGGATATTGCCGTAAGGAAATGGAAGCTGGTACAGTTAAGGCTTTATTAGATAAATATGGCATCAAAGCTACATTACATTTCTATGATGAAGCTGATTTAGCATCATATGATGAGGTTGTTGAAGCATATTTAGTATTATTAAAGCGTTACTGCGAGCTTGGTAAGGGATATATTGAATCAATGAATATTCATTTATGTCCTGGCCCAGTTGTTACAATTTCTGGTGTAAAGAATTATATTTATGAAAAAGAATATGATGAATATATTGAAAGATTCGTTAAGAATCTTCATAAGGCAGAAAAGATTTGTAACGACAATGGAATAAGAATGGTTATCGAAAATACAGATAATATTCCATCTTATACAAAGAGAACATATAAGGACTTATATAATGCTGGATTCAAGTTCTGTTATGATATAGGACATGATCACCTAAGCTATGACATCGTTGATGAGGTATTAAAGGAAGTACCACTTGAATTTCAAGAATTCCATTTCCATGATGGAAAGGATAGAAAGAAGTGTCATTTAGCATTAGGTGAAGGCACAATTGACCTTAAGAAATTCAAAGATCTTACAATCAAGCATGATGCTTGGGTTAATCTAGAGGTTAAGCAAGCATCTGATTTGGAAATTTCTGTTCCATATTTTAGAAATATTTAAAAATATTTGTTGATATTAAAATTTACTTTTGATATAATAAGGCAGTACTTACTATGACTGTTAGTCATGGCGGAAGGAGTGAACAAAGCATGAAAAACGGAATTCATCCAAATTACAAGACTGTAAAGGTTACTTGTACTACATGCGGTAACGTATTCGAATCAGGTTCAGTTTTAGACGAGATTCGTGTTGATACTTGTTCAAATTGTCATCCATTCTTCACTGGTAAGCAAGTATTTACTCAGGCAGATGGACGTGTTGAGAAGTTCAATAAGCGTTACGGCTTAAAGAAGTAATATTTAAAATAAATTAGAGGCCTAGGCCTCTTTTTATTTTGCATTTTTATTAAAGTAATCTTTTACTAAAAATAATGATATGATATAATTATCTTATATAAATATAAGATACAAGAGGGAAATTAATATGAATTATTTTGATAATGAAAAAGGTTGGATAGAATGTATTTGTGGACCTATGTTTTCAGGTAAAACAGAGGAATTATTAAAGAGAATAAAGAGAATGGAATATAGTAAAAAGAAATATATGGTATTTAAGCCTAAAATTGATTCAAGATACTCAATTAATGAAATCGTATCTCATAATCAAAAGAAGGTTCCAGCTATTACTATTTCTCATGGTAGTGATATTAAAAGACATTTAAAGAGTGATACTCAAGCAATTGTAATTGATGAGGTTCAATTCTGTGATAAGTCTTTAGTAAAATATTTAAAGGAATTGGCAGATTGCGGATATAGAGTAATAGTTGCAGGATTAGATAGAGACTTTAGAGGTGAGCCATTTGGTGTTACTGGTGATGTAATGGCTGTATCTGATATAGTTACTAAGCTAACTGCAGTATGTGCTTGCTGTGGAAGAGACGCAACACTAACTCAAAGAATAATCGATGGTGTACCTGCTTATTATGATGATCCCCAGGTAGTAATAGGTGATGAGGATAAGTATGAACCTAGATGTAGAAATTGCCATATAGTTTTAAAAGATGAATAATGATATTAAATATATGAAGGCTGCCCTAAATGAGGCTAAAAAGGCAGCTAAAATAAAGGAAGTACCAGTAGGCTGTGTAATTGTTCATAATGATAAAATAATCGCAAGAGCATATAACAAAAGAGAGGTACTTAATAAAGCAACTGCTCATGCAGAAATACTAGCAATTGAAAAAGCATCTAAAAAGCTAAATTCATGGCGATTAGAGGATTGTACAATGTATATTACTCTAGAGCCTTGTGTTATGTGTAGTGGTGCTATTATTCAAGCTAGAGTGCCAAAGGTTATTTATGGTGCATTAGATCCACGTTTTGGTACACATGTAAGTAAGATAAATTTATTTGATGTTAAGTTTAATCATACAGTAGATATTAAGGGTGGTATTTTAGAAGAGGAATGCTCTAAGATAATTAAAGATTTTTTTAAGGTATTAAGAGCAAAATAACATTCGATTAAACTTGAAATGAATATATCAATATGATAGAATATAAAAGTCCTTAGTCAACTTAGCGCGGCGAACCAGGTCAGGACCGGAAGGTAGCAGCCTTAAACAAGCGGAGGTGTGGCTGAGGCGCTTTTTTTATTTCTGAACATAAAAAAATAAGCTATTAGGAAAGAATTCTTAATAGCTTATTTTTAGTTTAATTTTGTTAATATAAAACGAGAATAATTATTAGCTACGTAAGTAGTCATTTCATCGCCAGTTTTGTATATATCTTCGATTTGTACATTATACTCATCTAATAACTTCTCTAAATAATTTAATGCCTTATTTGAATTTTTGAAATACTTTGTTTTTACAGGGTATGAATTAATTGTACCTGCTAATACATATGAATTTTTCATCTTATCTACCTCCAAACTCGATGTCCAGTATTCATCATACTCAATATTTTATAGGTGTCAATTTGAAAAACGCTATCACAAAATATGGAAAATGTTTACATTATTTTCAAGCGATAATATTTAAATTTTTAATAATATGTAAAAAATAATATAAATATGAAATTGTGTGAAATTAGAGTATCTTTAGGATATTGTAGAGTACATGAAAATGATTCTATTTTATCAGTAATAGAAAACGCTGATGAAAGTATGTATAAGGTTAAAGCTGAAAAGAAGAAAAACGAAAAGAATAGTAGTAGATAAGAAAAAAGAACTCTTTTGCGAAAGAGTTCTTTTAAATTTTATAGCTTTCTTGTATAAATCTTTAACCAATCCTTTTCTTGCTTAGTTAAGTATTTATTAATCTTCTTATATACAAGCTCATGGTATTCATTTAACCATGCTTTTTCTTCCTTAGTTAAAAGTGTAACCTTAATACAGTCTAAATCAATTGGGGCAAATGTAATAGTTTCAAATGTTAAGAATTCACCAAACTCAGTTTGACCCTTAGGAACACATAGCATTTCATTTTCAATTCTGATACCATATTTATTTTCTAAATAAATACCAGGCTCATTAGTTGTGACCATACCAGGCTCAAATACGGCTGAATCATTTCTTTCAGCAACACGCTGCCATCTAAATCCATTAGGTGCCTCATGAACAGAAAGAAGATATCCAACACCATGACCTGTACCACACTTATAATCCATTAGCTCATTCCAAATAGGACCTCTAGCTAATATATCTAGGTTTTGACCATTGCATCCCTTTAGGAATACAGCTTTACTTAGATTAATCATTGATTTTAAAACAAGCGTGAAATTAGTTTTCATTTCATCATTGATTTTACCTACGCCAAATGTTCTAGTAATATCTGTTGTTCCTTCTAGATAATGACCTCCTGAATCTACTAATAAGAATCCAGGTCTATCAATTTTGTAATTTGATTCCTCAGTAGCGGAATAATGCATCATAGCACCATGGTCTGCAAAGCCTGAAATAGTATTAAATGATAAATCTACAAATCCATTAATTTCGCTTCTTAGCTTATCAATATAATTAGAAGCAGAAATTTCTGATAAATCATGCTTATTGTCAAAAGAAGTTTTAACATAATACATAAGCTTAGCTACCATAGCTCCATCCTTATTATGAATTGCCTTTATATTTTTAATTTCAGTTTCATTTTTAATAGACTTCATTAATGTAGTAGGATTTTGCTTATTTATTAATACATTCTTTTTATTTAAGATAGAATATATTCTATAATTAGCCTTATTGAAATCTAGAAGAATATCCTTACCATCAAATGTCGCTAGATATTCATAAATGCTATCATAATCCTTAACCTTAATAGAATTAGTCTTTAAATACGCTTTAATATCATTATTAATCTTTTTCTTATCAACAAATAGTACAACATCAGTTTGAGTAATGACTAAATAAGATAGGAAGACAGGAGTATGAGTAATATCATTAGCTCTTAAATTTAATAGCCAAGCTATGTCCTCTAAAGAAGTTAATACAAATACATCAGCCTTTTCATTTGCAATCTTTGCTCTAAGCTCTTCAATCTTTTTAGAATATTCCTTACCAGAAAAGATTATATCTAAATTATAAATTAATGAAAAAGGAAGTGCAGGTCTATCTGGCCAAATCGAATTAACTAAATCAACATCATCCTTAATTGTTATCTTTGACTTTACAGTACTAATTATTGATTTAACTAAATTAGTATTCATTAATCTTCCATCAAATCCTAATACATCTGAATCCTTTAAATAATTATCTAGGAATTCTTCAATAGTAGGAGTATTAGGAGTACCAATCTTCATTATTTTAATAATCTTGTCGTCTACTTGCTTTTCTGCTTGAATGAAGTATCTACCATCAACCCATAGGTAAGCAAAATCTAAGGTAATAACTAATGTACCCTGAGATCCAGTAAAGCCAGATAAGAATTGTCTTGCTTTAAAATAATCGCTTATGTATTCACTATTGTGATAATCAGATGTAGGTACAATATATGCTTTATACCCAGCAGTTTCCATTTTGTTTCTAAATAATTCAATTAATTCCATAAAAATCACCATAATTATTATACTATTCTATTCTAAAAAAAACTAGATAATGTGTTGTGAATGAATAGTAATTTTATTAGTATATTTTAACGTAGTTTTATTGTGTTTTTCTCAAATATCAATTATAATATAAATTGATTTGAAAGGGGATGATTAAATATGGATTTAGGTATTTTTGGAATTATTGATATAGTTGTTATCGTATTTGGTATTCTATTTTTAATCATCGGTTTCAAAAGAGGCTTTATGAATAAAATGATAGGCTTACTTGGTGTATTAGTAATGCTTGCTTTATCATTAGTGCTTGCTTCAAACTTCGCAGAATTCTTAAAAAATAGAGGATTAATCTATCCTTCAATTTATGATTCTGTATTTGAAAAAATGCAGGCAGTAGTTAGTGAGGCAGGTGAGGATGCATCTACAGCTGATATCATTGCTAAGGCATTAAATATTCCTTCATTATTTGCTTCATTTATTGCAAGTAAGATAGAGGCTACTCCAGCAGAGCTCCCTGCATTAGTAGCTGAAAAGGTTGGAACTTATTCAATGCGAGGAATTGCATTCTTAATTTTAGTATTTGCTTTCTCATTAGTCTTTATAATTTTAAAGATTCTAGCAAATACATTAAGAAAGAATTCTATTATTCAAACAATTGATGGCCTACTTGGTATGGCATTATATCTACTAATATACGTTGTTATTATTTCATTATTATTCTTCATTCTAAATATTTTAGTAACAAAAGAAGTAATAACAGGTTCAACATTAGAATTTATAAAAACAGACCTTCAATTAGATACTGATGCATTTAGAATTTCTAAATTCTTATATAATGGAAATTTATTTAATTCAGTTAAGGAATTATTTAGTTAAAATGTGGGCTTAGGTAGTGAATTACCTGAGTCTTTTTTTTATCCATTAGGGAATTCTATTCACACATTCAGCTAGATCTCCACGAAATCAAATAATTATATTTTCTATTATTAATAGAATCGTTTATAATTTTATTGAGAAATATTTGACTTTGTTAGACAATTGTCCTTAAAATGTGAAAAAGTAGTAAATTCAAAAACTACTTTTTTTTATATATAAATATGATATAATAAAATGAATTTGTTTTTTTGAAAGGATATAGGTGATTAAGTATGAAGATTAATCCAAAATTATTTAATGTTGCAGACAGTGTGACACCGATTGATGTTAATGAATTCGATAATCGTAAAATTGAAGTTTTTAAGATGAGCGATTTTTCTGGTTTAAAGGAAGAATTTGTTAATACAAAGGGCCAATTTGCTGTATGGTCTTCAGTTGATGGAAATAACTATCGTTTATTCATTGAGGATGGATATTATAATGAGGTTAGTGAATTATATTCAGGCTTCGTTAATAGACAATGGGTTGAGTTCTGGGATAAGACTGAGGTTATTTCTAAGAAGTTCTCTAGATTTGTTATTTATCCATTGATGCTTTTAGCAGTTGTACTATGTGTTATTGCATTAGTATTCCAATCAAAAATGCCGAATTGGGGTTCTTATATTATTATTGGTGTATTAGTTCTTATGTTTATTTTCATGCTAGGTGCTAATACATTTGTTAAGAAGAAGATGGCAGTTGCTAATCAAGAAAGCCGTAAGAAGATTGAGGAGCACATTGGTGCTGGTAAGTTTGATAGCTTATTAGCTAAGCAAAAGGAATATATGGATACATATTTTGATAATTTATATCCTGCGGATAATTCTGAAGGAAATGAGAATGTTGTTGATGCTGAGGTAAAGGAAATCGAAACTACTGAAGAGGCAAAGACTGAGGTAGCTGAAGCATCTAACGATGAAGTAAAAGAAGAAACAAATGAAGTTACTGAAGAAGTAAAGGAAGAAGCTAAGGAAGAGACTTCTGAAGAAGTTAAAGAGGTAGAAGTAAATTCTACTGACGCTGAATAATTAATAAAATATTGGGGAGTTATTTTATATGAGTTCAATTGATATGAAATGTATCAACTCTTTAAGAGTAGTTGGTGCAGAGGCTATTACAAAGGCTAAGAGTGGTCATCCTGGTATTGTTTTAGGTGCCGCTCCAATTTTACATACTTTATTTACTAGACAAATGAGAATTAATTCATCTGACGAGAAGTGGTTTGATCGTGACAGATTTATCTTATCTGCTGGTCATGGTTCTACACTTTTATATATGCTATTACACTTAAGTGGATTTGGCATTACTATGGATGATTTAAAGAATTTACGTCAAAAGGGTTCTATGACACCAGGACATCCTGAATACGGTCATGTTCCAGGAGTTGAAATTACAACTGGACCTTTAGGTCAAGGTATTTCTAGTGCTGTAGGTATGGCAATTGCTGAAAATCATTTAGAGGCTGTATTTAATAAGCCTGAATATTCTGTTGTAAACCATTATACATATGTAATGTGTGGTGATGGTGATTTACAAGAGGGTATCGCTATGGAGGCAGTAAGTCTTGCTGGTCACTTAGGATTAAGTAAGCTAGTTGTATTATATGATTCAAATGACATTCAATTAGATGGTGAAGTATCTTTAGCTAATACTGAAAATACTAAGGCTAAGTTTGAATCAATGGGCTGGGATTATCAATTAGTTGCTGATGGTAATAATTGTGATGATATTAATAAGGCAATTGAGATTGCTAAGCAATCTGGTAAGCCTTCAATTATTGAAATCAAAACTGTTATTGGTTATGGTGCACCTAATTCAGGTGAATCATCTATTCATGGTAAGCCAATGCCAGCTGAGGATATAAAGGTATTACGTAAGAACTTAGGTTATAATGAGCCTGAATTTACTTTCGCTAATGATGTTGTTGAATTCTACAATAAGAATGTTATCGAAAGAGGTCAACAAGCAGAAGATGATTGGGATATGTTACTTCGTTCATATCAAAAGCAATATCCAGAAGAATATGCTGAATTCATGAAGTATGTATCTGATGATTTTGAATTAACTGATACTGATGGTATTCCTACATATGCAGATGGTTCAGAGGAATCAACTAGAAAGGTTATGGGTAAGGTATTAGATTGGATTTCATCTAAGCTTCCTAACTTTATGGGTGGTTCTGCAGACTTAACTGCATCTACAATGGTTAAGGGTGCTGATGGTATTTATGGTGAGGATAATCCACGTGGTAGAAATATTAAGTTTGGTGTTAGAGAGCATGCAATGGCTGCTATCACTAATGGTATTACATTACATGGTGGTATGAGAGGCTTCTGTGCTGGCTTCTTCGTATTCTCTGATTATTTAAAGCCAGCTGTAAGACAAGCAGCCATAATGAAATTACCTTCATTATTCTTTTTCTCACACGATACAGTATGCGTAGGAGAAGATGGTCCTACTCATCAACCTATCGAGCATTTAACAATGTTTAGAGCAATGCCTAATGTTAACTTATTCCGTCCTGCAGATGCAAGAGAAATGACAGCTGCATTATTAGATGGTATTAAGAATAATCCATATCCAACTGTTATTACATCATCTAGACAAGCATTACCTAATTTAGCTTGTACTTCATCAGAGGGTGTATTAAAGGGTGCTTATGTAGTAAAGAAGGGTTCTTCAGACTATGTATTATTATCTTGTGGTTCTGAATTATCTATTACATTAGAGGCAGCTGATAAGCTTAAGGAACAAGGAATTGATGTTACAGTAGTATCTATGCCTTCAATGTTCTTATTTGATAAGCAACCTAAGGAATATAAGGAAGAGGTATTACCAAAGAATGCTAAGGTTATGGCAATCGAAATGGGTGCTACATTACCTTGGTATAAGTATGCTTCATATGTAAAGGGTATCGATACATATGGTGCATCTATGCCAATTAAGTATATCTTTGATTATTATGGATTTACAGCTGATAAGATTGCTGAAGAATTCATTAAAAATGTAAAGTAAAAACAAAAATGCAATTTGGGAATTAACCTAAATTGCATTTTTTTATTGGAGGGAAAAGTATTTTTATTTAATATATTTCTTTTTGAAATCTTCCTCTGGTAGAGGTTTATCATATAAATATCCTTGAATGATATTACATCCGAATGTTTTTAAATAATTCTCTATTTCCTTTGTTTCTACACCTTCGCATAAGACAGACATATTTAATCGCTTAATCATAGCTATAAGTGAAGAAATAATTGCTAATTGCTTTTCTGATGTTTTTTGTACTAAGCTCTTATCAAGCTTTATACAATCAAAATTCAATGTAGCTAAAGAAGAAATATTAGAATAACCAGAACCAAAATCATCCATCAATACTGTATATCCAAATTCATGTAATAAATCAATGAAATTAGCTATTATATCATCATTGTTATAGAACATTCCTTCAGTTATTTCTAGTTCGATTAATTCATCAGGTATTTTGTATTTTCTCTTAATTCTATTTAATGTTCTTAAATATTCCTTAAAGTCAGATACATACCTTGATACATTAAGTGAAATAGGCACTGGAGTTTTTTCTTCATCAAGTATTTTTCTTAAGAATTTACATGTATTTTCAAATACAGCGAAATCTAATTCCTCGATAAAACCATTTTCTTCAAACATAGGTATAAATATATTAGGGAAGATAAGCTTTTCATGATAGAAGTGCCATCTTGTTAAAGCTTCAGCTCCAACAAGCTTTCCTGTATTAGAATCTACCTTTGGCTGAAGATATAATAGGAATTCATTATTCTTTAATGCGTCATGCATATGAAGTTCTAACTGAGTTCGTTC
>Ga0247610_10004471_pt1 | contig 14972 bp, 8 predicted proteins | sample 174DNAGHGhighgp2_FD_193483 | JGI IMG/M metagenome (GOLD analysis project Ga0247610, IMG submission 193483) | Sheep rumen microbial communities from Palmerston North, Manawatu-Wanganui, New Zealand - 1742 DNA GHGhigh gp2 | ecosystem: Host-associated > Mammals > Digestive system > Stomach > Rumen ... | reverse complement strand
GATTGGTAAAAGAAAAGTTTACAAAACTTTTGACAACGGCCGACAAAATGTCAGCTTTTGACATCCGGATTAAACTATATTTAGAGACATGAGAATGAATGAGATTTTTTCACCACCTTAGCTGATAACATCATATAACAGCCATATATATTTATACAGTAACGTAATTTTTTTAGATCTCTTGTAGATCGCTAGACATATGATAAGCCTTTTGATTTAAATCAAAGGGCTTTTTTTTGTCTAAAAATTCCACCCCGCCCCGACAGGGGCACACACCCAAGGAGTAGCTTATGGCGCTCAACAACCAGGCAACCACCACCAAAAAAATCCAGGCAACCACCGCCGAAATCAACGACCTCATCGAGCGCGCCCAGACCGCCCCGAACCCGGAAGTCTACGAAAGGGAAATTCAGGCCCTTTGGACCATTTTCGGGGAGAACTTTACCGCTCTCGTGGCAAAGAATTCCTACCTGATTGACTCCGACTTCAGTCTCCGGGGTTCCAGCCCTGCCGAACGCAAATTCCACCAGGCGGGCACAGCCTATATGCTTTTCTGCAAGGCAGTCTCGGATTTCGAGCCGAGCCGAAAGGTTCCCTTTGCCGCCTACATCGCCAAAATCGGGGAATGGCGCATGCGCGACGAAAAGCGCAAAAACGCCAAGCGCAGCAAGCGCGAGGAACTCGACCGCTGCGCAAGCAACAGCGATTCCGACGAGGAATCGTATTCCCGCATCGACAATTGCGACGTAAACCCCTTTACCGGGGAACGCAACGAACTGGACTGCGATTTTGACAGAAAGGATTTTGTCGCACGCATCAAAAAATGCCTTGCCGCCAACGACCCCAAGGCTCTCAGCAGACTCGACGTTATGTACGAGATCTGTAACGAAGGAGACTACTCCGACGCCGAAGCCGCCAGACGCATCGGCTGCGAACGCGCCAACATGAAAAACGTGAGGAACAACCTCCTGCAAATCATGGCCAAATTCGGGCTCGAAGAAGAATACCGCCGGCTGATGGCGGCATAGCCCGCAAGGAACCAGCGAATCGTCAGTCGCTGGCTGACGATTTTTCACTTTACATCCGCCAACGTCCTTACGATATATATAATGAACACTTAAAAAGGAGGCCCTTATGGCACGAACAAAGACCTACACAACTAAAGATGGAACCATCATTCTCCGTTACACAAAAGATAAAACAGTCATATACAAGAACGGTAAATGCTACGCAACAAAGGGTTGCAAGTAAAAGAATTTCCTTAGTTAACTCCTTGTTGGTGAAAGAAAGCCCGGTGACTTGATTGTCATCGGGCAGACTTTATTTTCGATCTTTATACCACTTAGGCGGATTCTCTTCAAGAGGACAGTTATCAAACATAGATGTTGTATTTACGTCGCCAAGTATTAGCCAGTGGCTAACATCACCGTCAAACTGAGATTTGGCAAACATTTCAGACATATCCTCTACATTAGAAACATCCCAGGAATCAATATTTCGATCAAACAATGAATTAGCAAACATCCTGGACATGTTCTTTACATTGGAAACTCCCCAATCATTGACTTTTCCATTAAACCCTGACGATTCAAACATGCCAGACATATTCTCCACTTTGGACACATTCCAGCGACTGATATCCCTATTGAATACTGAACCTTTAAACATACTCGACATATTCTTCACATTAGAGACTTCCCAATTTTCAATATTTCCATTAAAATCGGAATTAATAAATAAGCCACTCATATCCGTCATTTTGGAAACATCAATAAAATTTAAATTACAACGATTACCCAAATTACTTACAAAATCATCAATGCATTGCCTTGAGACATACCCCTTTTCAACACTATTCCTTTTCATAATATTGGAAATATACCATGATGGAATATTTCCGTTTTGGGCAGGAACAGACGCCCAGAACATTTTAGAATTTTCGGTTAGGGACGAAACATTCCATTGATCAATATCACCATTAAAGCGAGACTCAGCAAACATCTTTTTCATATCATTCACTTTAGATACATCCCATTGACTAATCACTCCGTTAAAACGAGAACCCGCAAACATTTCACTCATGTCAGTCACGTTAGACACATTCCAACCATCGATTTTTCCATTAAAAATGGACTTATAAAATAGCCTACTCATATTAGTCACTTGCGAAACATCAATAAAATTCAGGTCGCAAGTCAAACCAAAAGTTTCTATAGAATCATTCACTAATTGTTTAATATTCGAATCATCTGCAACAACAGAAGGTATTTTCAAAGTGTCAAAACCATGACAGCCCCTAAACGCCAAAATAAAGCGTAATGTTTTGGGAGGAGTCCAATTTCTCAAATCACCGCTAAATCCTGAATTGTCAAACATTCCCGCAACAGATTCTAGACGACAAATATTCCAGCTAGATATATCACCATTAAATACAGAATCCCTAAACATTCCATCCATGCAAACAACATGAGACACTTTCCATTTAGACAAATCCCTCTTAAACCGAGACGATTCGAACATATTCTTCATCGTTTCTACATTAGACACATCCCAATTGGAAACATCACTATCAAACCTGGACGCCTTAAACATTGCTTCCATATTGGAAACATGCGAAACATTCCATTCCGAAACGTCCCCGTTAAATTGCGACGATTCAAACATCCCACTCATGTTTTCAACATTAGACACATTCCATTTACTAATATCGCCGTCAAAAGAACAATTTTTAAACATATTTGACATATTTTTCACATTCGACACATTCCATCCAGAGATATTTCCTTTAAATTGAGACATTTCAAATAAACATGACATATTCTCCACATTGGACACATTCCAGCGACCAATATTTTTTTTAAACTTTGAATCCTTAAACATTCCAGACAAATTGGAAACATGCGAAACGTCCCATTCAGAAATGTCTCCGTTAAACTGCGATGATTCAAACATCCCACTCATGTTTTCAACATTAGACACATTCCATTTACTAATATCGCCGTCAAAAGAACTTTTTTTAAACATGTATGACATGTTTTTCACATTTGATACATCCCAACAACTAATATCTCCATTAAAACGCGAAGATGCAAACAGTTCACTCATATCCGTCACGTTGGATACATCTATAAAACCAAGGTCAGCATTGTTACCAAAAAGGTCTACTGCATATTCCACACAACCTTTAATATTATCATTTGTTGCAACAACATCAGGAATGTTCTCTAAGCCAACAAACACATTCCTTTGAAATGCACTCAGAATATTAGCCTGTTCAGAAAGACGCCAATTACGCACATTCCCCCTAAATGCAGATTCCCAAAACATCATATGTACGCTTTTCACATTTGATACAATCCATTGATTAAGATTACCATTAAAACTTGATTCAAAAAACATTGCCTGCATATCAATCACATTCGAAACATTCCATTCCGAAACATCTTGATTAAATGGGGTATGACAAAACATTCTTCTCATAGAAGTCACATTGGAAACATCCCATTTGCTGACGACACCATCAAACTGTGACCCCCAAAACATACCTTCCATATTTTTTACACGAGATACATTCCATTTAGACACATCACCATTAAACAACGTGTTTCGGAACATATAACTCATATCTAAAACATTAGACACATCCCAATCGCTGACATTTCCTGCAAAATCTGATCCAGCAAACATTTGGCTCATGTTTGTCACTTGAGATACATTCCAGAGACTGACATCACCAGAAAAATCCAATCCATTAAACAAGTCTTTCATATTTGAGACCTGTGAGACATCTATAAAATTTAAGTCACAATTCTTGCCATGGATTCGTATAGCTTCGCTCACCAAATCCTTAATCGATTCATTCGTTGCCACAACAACCTTTTCAAGCGAGCCATCATTTATGGGACCATAATATCCCCATCGACTGATATCACCATCAAACGCCGAATGATCAAACATCTTAAGCAAATTTGCATTTTTAGAAACATTCCAACCGCTTATATCACTCTTAAAATGCGATTCACTGAACATTGAAGACATATCTGTTACATTGGATACATCCCAACCGCTTATATCTCCGTTAAACCGCGATTCACTGAACATCGAAGACATATCAGTAACATTGGATACATTCCAGCAACTAATATCCCCGTCAAACAATGATTTGCGGAACATTGAGTTCATATTCGTAACATTTGAAACATTCCACTGATTGATAGCCTTATTAAATTGAGAATTCTCAAACATTGAAGACATGTCTGTGACATTGGATACATCCCAACTACTGATATCTCCGTTAAACCGAGATTCACTGAACATCGAAGACATATCTGTTACATTGGATACATCCCAATGACTGATATCTCCATCAAACAGAGAGAGACTAAACATATCCGCCATATTAGTCACTCGAGAAACATTCCAACAACTTACATCTCCGGCAAATACAGACAAACTAAACATAGACCTCATGTTTGTCACTTGAGAGACATTCCATCCACTAATGTCTCCATTAAACAAAGAACCCGTAAACATGAAAGACATCTGCTCAACATTGGACACATCCCAGCAACTGATATCTCCATCAAAAGAAGAACCCATAAACATTGCTATCATATCTGTCACTCGGGAGACTTTCCATCTACTAATGTCTCCATTAAATAGAGAATCTTTAAACATTGAAGACATATGCAAAACATTGGACACATCCCAGCAACTGATATTTCCATCAAACTGAGAGTAACTAAACATTGCCATCATATTTGTCACTCGAGAGACTGTCCATTCACTAATGTTTCCATTAAATAGAGAACCCTTAAACATTGAAGACATATCCGTAACATTGGACACATTCCAATGACTGATATCTCCAGTAAATTCAGAATTACAAAACATGGCATTCATGTTCGTCACTCGGAAGACGTTCCATTTACTAATGTCTCCATTAAATAGAGAATCTTTAAACATTGAAGACATATCTATCACATTTGACACATTCCAATGACTGATATCTCCAGTAAATTCAGAATTACAAAACATGGCATTCATGTTCGTCACTCGGGAGACGTTCCATCTACTAACATCTCCAACAAATCTGCTATTCTGAAACAAATTTGACATATCCGTCACTTGCGAGACATCGATAAAATTCAAGTCGCAGCTCAGACCATACTTCCTAATAGCATCATCTACCAACTTCTTGATGTTTTCATTCGTGGCAACGACTTTTTCCGGCATAATAGACCTCTTTTTTGTTTACTCTACTAAATATAGTCTCAAAAAAAACATAAACGACTTATTTATGCAAAAAAAATGCCGAATATACTTTACATTCGCAGACTTCGTTACGATATATAAGAGTGAACACTTTTTGAAGGAGGCCCTTATGGGATACGCTATTATCAAGAACAAGCAGACACCTACTCCCACACCGGAACTGCCCCAATACACCACAGTCGAGCGTTTTGCGGAATACGCCGAAGCAATGGTCGATGGCGATTACAAGAATCTCGAAGAACTCCTAGCCGACGCCAAGAAAAATTGGGCGGAATATCTTGAATACGAAGAAGGCAAACTGACCGATGAAATCGTGGCCGCTGCGGCAACCCTGTTGGAACACTACTTCAAGAAAGAGAACGGTTAATCAATCTATAAAGGAGGTCTCTATGGCACAACCCAAAATCTACACCGCCAAGAACGGCACAAAGTTTGTCCACTACACGGATCAAAAGAAAGTTATTCAGGACAACAAGAACCGCACGTACGCCACAAAAGGCTGCAAGTAAAAGAAAAACCCTTGTTATCTCCGTTGTTGAACAAACGCCCGGTGACCTTCGGGTCATCGGGATTTTTTAGATCATTACTCCTAACATTAATGTATTTTTCGTTTTCTGCCTAAAACTCAAAGTCAGGCATTATCTTTTAAAAGAAATCTTCAAATCGGGCATTCAGCAAGGTGCACACCTTTTCATGGGTACATATATGCAGATGCGCTAATTCATTACGGCAATCGTACATTAACTTAAGACGTTTTTTTCTTTTTTCATCCTGTTTTTTTTCTAAATCCCCAAGTTTATACAACTCGTAAAGATGCTTTAATTCTGCCTCATACGGATTTGCAATCTTAGTATTGTCGCCAACAACCATAATACCGCGTTTTTTTATAACAGATTCTATTTCTGTCCAATACCGTTCAACCCACTTAACACGTTCAATTTCCATCATAGGAAACAAAACCTGCATTTGAGCGGTCCAGATAAGTCTCTCAATTTTTTCTGTTTTCTTATTGCGAACTAAATTCAAAATATGATCTTCGGAGCACCCACGCCTTGCAAATCTTGCATTTACCGAAATGTTCCGCAACGCTTCATCAATGCGACAGACCTTAAGTTTATAATCATGCGCCAACATGCAGGCAATTTCAACGTCCTTCTTACATAACGTTGAAATAAGCATTGACAAATAGCTTCTCCATCGCTTGTCGTACCCTTTATCATCCAATACATACTCAATAAACAACTGAACGCTATAATCACGAATAAGAGACTCATATTGAATAGCTCTTAAATTCTCATATCGAGACAAATCCTTGTCAAACGGCATTTCAACAACGATCATGCCTCGTTCTCTTTGATCTATTTCAAAACCATTACAAAATTCCAGCCATCGGTCAATATTTGTTTCCGACAATCCCTTAATCCAAAGCAATTTGCCTTGCATTAGGTTATTGTTCAAAATATGCTGTTGAATCGTATGCCTAGAGCTTCTTCGATATGTATCGTCTTCCAACATTTTCAACAGGAATATACCCGGAGCAAGGTTCCTTTTATTTTCGTCAAGAACATCGATAGTTTCTACGCATAGACGAAAACAATCCTCCACGACGTGTCTTTGCATCACATAGCGCATAGAATCTCGCCATGGCAAGTCGTTAGGAACAAGCAGTACAGGCATTTTACATTCACGCAAGGCAGCTACCGTAGCATCTACAAAAGCGGATGCACTGGTTATCTTTTCCCACCAATATATTTCAAATGCGCTACTTTCCATATTTTTTATCAAACTCACAATTAGCTTCTTCTACGTCTTGCTCAATTTTTTCAAGGCTATTGCCAATCATATCAACAAAAGCCCTACGACGTAAACGATATTTGCTTTCAGACAGTTCAAGAATGCCCATATCGACCATTTCGTTGAGCAGGTCTTCGTAATGTTCTTCATTCGCAAGGATCTTTATACCAAGAATGTTAGCCATATCCTTGATTTCTGCAATGGAGAAGCCCATCCAAATCATATTAGACTTATCATTGATGTGGTAAAGAGCCGTAATGCATTTAGACAACATCAAATATCGATCATCCAATTGCAAGGACATCACAAATTTTTCCTGAATACTCTTATTCAGAGAATCTGATGCAATGGCCCTACTCAACTGAGAACGATCTAACTGGAATGGGGGATTATCACAATTAGACCTGTAGTTGTATTTGTCAATCAAAGATCTTTGAACCAGAATATTACCAAAGAACTGAATCATACCCGGATAGTAATTGGTATTAGCCAAGATAGAATCCAGATATGGATACTTAGCAACCTTAAATCCAAGATAACGCAACGGGCGAAGCAGCAAATTTGACGCATCACGATAACGTAAAGGCCGAACACAAAGCGGACGACCAAACTGTCCCAAAAGGCTGTTGTTCTTCGCTGCGTTCTTTGCACGACTCACATTGTGCAAGCCCGCAAACACAAACCTAAACCTATTATGTGTACTGCGCTTCAAAGCAATAAAATCTTCTAGGCTGCTGTAGTTATCCTTAGAGATGCTTTCCAAATAAACATCAGATTCATCCATCAGCAAGAACAACGATACCAGTCTACCATCTCCAAAATGCCTTTCGATGTTCGTTTTAAGGATACTAATCCTTTTACAAGGTTGAATTATGCTAATACGGGACGCCCTAAGCTTGCTATTTATTGCCTGGACAATTTTTTCAACAAATGACCCTTCGGTATTGCAATGTTTGATATCCACATATACCGCAACTTCCTTCAATTCGGGCTTATGGCACAGGTTTGCCGCGCGCAAAAGCAAGGTTGTCTTACCCAGCTGACGACCTCCATACACAAAGCAAGGCGGATTATCCGTAGTAAGAGAACTGATTTCTTCCTCTCGACCAAAGAACATTTCATCGCCAATACCCGAAGAACTATTGTCATCACAGAAAGGCTGATAAGTAGAGTAGGGCAACGTGCATTGAAGCATTGCCGTAATACGCTCACTACGCCTTAAACTTGCCAAATAGATCATCATCACAACATCAACCAAAAGGAACGGATTCTTGCTCTTTGTTGGTTCATGCGTAAGGTCGGCAACACGTCTTCGATACGAAAGACTAATTGGCGGATTAACCAACACAACCGTATTAATTGAACGCAAGCTCTTCTTTACACAGTAATCAAAAATATCAGCGACAAGGTCTTCAGCAACTAAGTTCCTATTCACACAAATCACATTAATGTTAGAAAGTCCTGTACCAAAACTGGTAATGGGATGCTTATACAAACGCAAAGACTTGTCTACAGGATTCACCTTAACAGTAAAGTGCTTAAAAGATTCACCAGAGGATGATAGTTCCTTAACTTCAGAGACATCAAATCCCATTGCGTCAAAGAAATTCTTTGTTTTTTGGATACGTACAGGGTCATTCCACTGATCCAACCACCAATTTTTAAGAAGTGAATCACTCTTTTCAGCGGCAATATCCAAAGTCGTATTTTCTTTAAGATATTCTTCACCATACGCAGCAACAGATCTCTGAGCATTGTCCTTACAAACTCTAATCAGAGCATCAGCACCCCTTGGGGATAAAAAATCGTCAAAGTATGATTTTTCTGCATTCTGTTCCTCCATATAATCATCTACATCATCATTATGGTCATAGCGGTTAATGTACTCTTCCGCAAGCGCATAATTCTGCTGATCAAACGCTTTCTGCGCTTCTTTCAAGAAAATATTTTCTTCTTTCGATGCTCGCGTTTTCAACTGAAGTTGTTCAGCCAAGCCTTTCCCAATGTGAACAGCAAACCAATTTTCGCGTTCCACCAATCCATCAAGGAACCACTTCCATTGGGCAAAATCACCCCTATCAAAGAACTGGTCTTGGAACTGATCAACTATGGCAAAAAGTTCTTCTTTTTCACGATCGCCAAATTGACCATAAGTGTAACGCAAGCCTACATCATCTTCAAACTTGTTTTTTTCTTTTTCAGCATGTTCTCTAGCCTCGTTCCAAGTTTCTTCCTTATCCTCCTCGCTTGGATAAGAATTCTTATTCAAGTAAAGATCTATCATATCTCGCTGGTGGAGACTGTCAAACAGAGAAAGTCGATTATTGTAATCTACATCACCATATGTTGTAATACTTTTATATACGGAATCAAAATCCCTTTTCTCGGCAACAATATGGCGTAAAGCATAAAGCCAAGGCTCGTTATAACGGACCACAGTCATATTACGATCTAAGAAAGGCATTCCATCTTCATCCAGAGAAATACATCCCGTCTTGAGCAGTTCCGAGAACGAAGAAAGCATATAATTTTCAGGGATACTTGACGTTAAGTACATCTTGATATACTTCAAGGCAAGTTCAAGTATTTTGCCTTGACCAGGTTTCTTCCAAGACATATTTGTCAGCAAGCTATCAATGATTTGAACAATTTTATCACGAGCATCTTTGCGTTCTTGCTGTGCAGGAGAGTCGATAGCCTCCTCCCCAAAGCAGTCTACCCATTCCTTTACAACTTCAATTCTCTTGTAAAAGGCATCTGCAAATTTTCGTTTAACCGCATGAGATGTAATATTCCTTTTAAAGACCTGGGGCCAATACTCCTCAACGTACAATTCCATTTTTTCCAAGGTCAATTCTTCATATACACCTAGGCTTTCCAAGAAAAGTTTGAGTTCGTCTAACGACTCCGAATCTGTTTTTCCCTCTTCAACCCACTTTACATACTTGTACATATCGCAATTAGGGTCGTTCAAGTATTTAGCGTTAAATAACTTATGAGCAGAAATAATGCTAGAACGAGAAGGAATCAGGCTCGTCTTCGCCTTTTCCTTCATAGAGCTCACCTGCTTGCTAAAATTCTCACTAGAATCAATAGCGTGGAGAACGTGTTTGGTAAAGCCAAGTTCATAGTTTTCCAAGGAAACCAACAACGCATTATAGAGAGGTTTGAATTCCGCAAGCCCTTCAAACTCATTGTCAAAGTCTTCAAAGGCAGACTTTACCAAACTCTTAAACCCATAGTCATGCGGAACAGGGGTCACCATTCCTTGCAAATAAATTGCAAGCGTAATTTCCGGTAAAGCATCCTCAAGCCCAACAACAACTTCTTGTGAATACTTAAGAGATTTGCTCAAGAACAAATGTGTAGCAAGCTGAATCTGCTTTGATAATTGCCCGCACTTATCAAAGTCTGCTTCAAAGGATGCCGTTTCCGCCAAAAGCAAGGACTGAACAACAACATCTTCGTCGCTATCCGACGTCAACAATTTCTCCGCAACATAGAAGAGTTCGCTTTCTTTCGGCTTGCAACGGAGATCTATCAATTGCCCCGCTGTAGGTTCCTTGATGGGTTCCCTATCTGCGCCATAGTCAACATAAACAGAGTCATCAACCATTGGCGGAGGAGGAGCATCCTTACTTGTATCATCAACAAAGTCAATTACATCTTCTTGAGCAGTGGGCGCAGATTCTTGGGCCTGCTCTACAGCACTTTCCGGTTCTTTTTCTGCTGAATTTACAGGTTCCGGTCTTGTTTCAATTTCCAATACCTGTTCGCTAACTGAGCCTTCCTTGGGATTGCACTTGTAAATCTTTCCGGCCTTGGCCACATAGACATTTTCACAAGCCGCATTGAACACCTGCGGAATCTCCATGGCATCAGCAACAACCAAGACATCTCTACAATCTGATTCCACAGCGTCAGAAGCATCCAAAATCAAATAACAATCAACGCATCGATCTTCATAAGGAACGGGAACTCTGTAACTATCTTTCTTCCGAACAGTTCCATCAACAATCTTTTTGAAATTTTGGCTTTCAAGGACTTGAGACAGACTTTCATAATATGCAAAAAGCACACCATTTTTCCTAATGTGACTTTCTGCCACGGTTCTTGAAAGTAATTTTTCCCCTATCAAACCGCCTTGGCTATAGGATAAATGAAACTCTTTTTTAACTTTGTCCTTGTTTTTATTAAATCCATCGCTGAAATATCGAGTAAGGCTATAATATTTGGTTTGATCTCCGTCTTCCCCAGCCATTTCGTACGCTACATACATATGCGCCAGTTCGCCATTTCCCATTTGCAGGTCAGTAACGGAAATGTCTTCGATAGGCTTCATTATCTTATTGATCTGGTGTATGTTTAAAAAGCCAAACTTCGAAAGTGCAGGTAGAATAAAGCTGTGATTTACATAACGGGTCAAGGGCTTGATATCGTCCATGAATTTCTTCAACGGCGGTACAATTACATCGCCACAAGCACTAATAAAATCGTCCTTAACGGAGGGCTTTTCAACAGCAGGCTCCTCAGCTGCGGGTTCTTGGGGTTCAGATTTTTGAACTGCAACTTTTTGAGACTCAAGTTCTTTGGACTCTGGTTCTTGAACAACGGGTTCTTGAGGCTCTGGTTCTTGAACAGCGACTTCCTGAAGTGCAGGCTTCTGATCAACGGCTTCCTGAAGTTTCGCTTCGCTAAATTTCTTGCTCGTTAGCAAGAAACTTACTTTTGGACCATAAATCTCGCGAGCCTTTTCAAGCAAATCAAAGAATTCATCTGCCTCGGAATCACAGTCAAAAGCGTCCAAAAATACCTTCGGAGCATTTGCAAGTTCTAGAAGCGATTCAATATCCTGATTTTCTATGTTGGACAGTTTTTCTAGGGCATTCTGCGCATTCTGCTGATGAAGCTCTATGCACTTAGGATCAGAGGAGGGCGGGATAATTCGGCAGAACCTACTCAAAATTTCACGGGCCTCATTTACCTTTGCGCGCAAGGCCAAACGCTTACTACGTTCAACAGCGCAAATGAAACATTCCACTCCGTCTGCTTCATCTATTTCTTCGGAAGACGTAATGTTTTTCGTCAAAGAATAGATTTTACGATACTTTTCCGAAAGCTGTTCAATAGCATGTGTTACAAAATCCAGTTCGTCCTTCGCCGGCAACTTATACGAATGGATACAATCCTGAAGTTCGGCCAATTTTTGATCAACAAACACAATTTCATTGTCAAAAGCGGAAACAAGTTCCTTAAACGCGTCAATTTCGGCACTTTGGCTATTATTTAGCTTTTCTAGCAACCCAAATAACTTCTTTTCCTGCATAAAACCTTCCTATTTTCCTATGTAAGTAATATAAGTAAAATACTCCTAAAAACAACAAATAATGTCAAAATCAAGTCGTTTTTTTCGCTCACCAATTTTAGTAACCTATTACCTTCTCTAAAATTTCATCAAAAAAACATCCCCTCAAAAAATAATAGAAGGACTCAAAAAGCACTTTGGTCTTCTTTTCCTCTGCCAGAGGGCTTTTCCGAGTGCAGCAACGCCTTTGCGGCAACAAAGACAATTACCCATGGTGTTATCAGCAGAGGCCGCAATAGTATTGTACAACAATAAATCGCAGCACGAATTTGATTAGAAGATCACTTTACATTCGCCAGTTCTCTTACGATATATATAGTGAAGACTTAAAAGGAGGCCATTATGGCACGCACAAAGACCTACACAACTAAAGACAACACAATCATTCTCCGCTATACAAAAGACAAGACCGTCATCTACAAGAACGGCAAGTGCTACGCCACAAAAGGCTGCAATTAAAAGAATTTCCTTTGTCACCTCCGTTGTTGAACAAAGCCCGGTGACCTTCGGGTCATCGGGCTTTTTGCATACTTTAAGCCAGTCCTAAAAATGGGTGGCAGTCAGCAAAAAACGAGATTTGGGGAATTATTAGTCATTTTTAACGGATATTTTCCCAAAATCTCGTAAAAAATTACACTTTTGGGGAATTATCAAACCATTTTTATATATATTTAATAAAAAAACAACATGAGGGTACCGATGAACTTGATTGGACGAAATCGCGAAATAGCAGAACTCGACCGGTGTCTAAAAAGCAACCAGTCGGAATTTGTTGTCGTTTACGGACGTCGTCGCGTAGGCAAGACCTTCCTTGTAGAAGAATTCTTCAACCGCCAATACGACTTTTCTTTTGTCGGTGGCCACAACCTGCCGGTAAAAAAACAGTTGCGCAATTTTGCAAAAGCCATTAAGCATTACGCGCACCTGGTCGAACAGCCCAAGTTCACCGATTGGTCCGAAGCATTCGATTCCCTGACAGAATGGATCGAATCTCAGTCTAGTGACCATAAAAAGGTCATTTTCTTTGATGAAATGCCATGGATCGACACCCCAAAATCGGACTTTGTCGAAGAATTCGAGAACTTCTGGAACGGTTGGGCAACACGCCGCAAAGACATCCTTTTTATAGCGACGGGTAGCGCGACTAGCTGGATGATCGACAAGCTCGTCGAGAACCAAGGCGGGCTGCATTGCCGCATTACGAACAGCATCTACCTGAGCCCCTTTACTCTTTACGAATCGGAACAATACCTCCGCGCCAGAAAATGTGCGTGGGACAGATACCAGATCCTCCAGGCATACATGATTTTGGGCGGGATTCCGTTTTACTGGAGCCTATTGGACACCCGCTTGAGCCTCGTCCAAAACATCGACCGTCTTTTCTTTCGTAAGAATGCTTTGCTGCAAATAGAATTTGACGAACTCTACAACGCTTTGTTCACCCACGCAGAACACTACATACAGGTGGTGCAATTGCTGTCTGACAACAAAGAAGGGTTGACCCGCTCCCAGATAGAGGAAAAAGTCAATTTTGACGGCAAAACGCTGACCGCCGTACTGAAAAACCTTGAACGATGCGATTTCGTTTTGCGTTATAGCCAACTCGGCAACAAGGTCAAGGACGCCATCTACCGGTTGTCTGATTTTTACACACTCTTTTATTTCAAGTATGTGCAAGCAAACAACTCCCTTGACGAACAATGGTGGAGCAAGCATTTCAACTCGCATAGCGTAGAAAGCTGGCAGGGGCAGACTTTTGAGCTTGTCTGCATGACGCATGTCGATGCCATAAAGCAGAAACTGGGCATTGCCGGTATAGCGACGGAAGTATCTGCATGGAGATACGTTCCCAAAAGCGATTCTGAAAAGGGAGCCCAGATAGATATGGTCATTTCGAGGGCGGACAGGGCGATAAACCTGTGCGAAATGAAGTTCGCGTTGGGCAAGTATCAGGTGTCCGCGGATTACGCCGACTACATTCGCGACAGGGCCGAGCTGTTCCGAGCCAAGACGAAAACCAGGTACGCCATCGTGCCCACGATGGTGACAACCTACGGGGTTGCCGAAGGAGCCAACAGCAGCATTGCGCAGCAAGAAATCACGATGGAAGACCTGTTCAGAAGAAAAGAATCGTAAACTTCACTGCAATCGGGAGAAATAACTTAGGCTTATTCGTTCACCATTGGCAAACGATTTCCGAAAGCGAAGTTCTTGCAGTCCAGGCAAAACTCGCCGCACAAAACAAGTAGCGCATTCAACTCGCTTTATACAAAAGGGTTCCCCGCTAGGCAGGGAACCTTTTTGCACCAGGAGACGTTTTCACTCTTAATTCTGTGCAGGATTGCCCTGCATCTCGATGACCTCGATTTCGGTCGGGAGCGGATTGTTCTTGTCCTGCTTTGCGCCCAGGCTTTCCAGCTGGCGACAGGTGGTAAGCACACTCTGTCCCTTCTCGGCGAATTTTGACATTCCGTTCTGGTAAGCCTTCTGGGCATTGTCCAGCGCCTTGCCCACATCGCCCATCTGCTTTACGAACATG